>PJEL010001377.1_pt1 | contig 24920 bp, 27 predicted proteins | sample 1853271 | NCBI WGS metagenome assembly PJEL01 (sample SAMN08108733, study PRJNA415343) | Invertebrate metagenome, whole genome shotgun sequencing project. | host: Globobulimina | place: Sweden: Gullmar Fjord | collected 2015-08
GAGGATTACTCGGTTATCAGCTGCAGTGATATACTTAGCTCTAAGGGGTTGAGTCCAACCTGTGCCTAGTTCTGAGCCGAGCAATCCGGTCATAACTTGATCAAGGTCCTTAACGTCAAGCGTATCATCATTTACGGAATCAACAAAATCAATATAACCATCACCAGTGCTGAATGCCACATCCTTTACACCAACTCTATAAAATGGTGCAATAAGGTTAGCTTTGGTGCGATAGACTTCTAATTCTATTTTATCGTAGTCATAATTGCCCCAGACAGGAAACCCCAACAACCGTATCTTTATCTGAGCAGAGGTGCCGCCTAGATCCGCGTAGAAATCACCAGCTCCGGTGGCCGCGCTTGCTACTATGTTCTTGTTGGCGTCTATGGCGTTTAGGCGAAAATAGTAACGGAACCTGCTGGCTATGGTAATTGTCTCAGACGTGGAGAATCCAGCCCCAAATGTATCCTCTATAAACACAAAATCGTCGACAGTATTGACTGTTTTAATTACGTGAGAGGTCCCAGTAGCACTATAGATAACAGTATCGCCCACTTCAAACTGACTAGCCTCGCCTGCCTCGCTGCCGTCAAATTTGCTGAGTCCATTGGGATCTGTCTCTGTAGTCATTAGCGTGGGGCTGACAGTGATAGATCCAGTCCCAGTGTCGACTTGTGCAAATAACTGCGGCTGCCAGCGAAACAGCCCCGCTTGGTACAGACTCGTGCCGTCAAATTTCATTACCTCGTCTTTGTAGTTCGTGAGGTACATGTTGTCTAAGACCATTGTAGACCGTACGGTGTCTTGGGCCTCGTATTCGTTGGCGTCGAGATGCTTGATGTACGTAGTGACTGGCAGGCCGTCGCTTGTGGTGGGAGCTTCGGCAGGAATCCACCGACCCACCACAGCCAGCGAAGTAGCTGTTATGTTGTCAGTAATTGCCAAGGACTCGTCGATCTCTATAGTACTGCCTAGTATCACTCCTGCACTAGCGGCGGTGGTCTCTGTGGACGCAAAGGTAAATGTTGTGCTGGATGTGATAGCTGTAATTGCCTGCTCACCATCATATCCTATCACACCAGACCGCAAAATAAGCACACTTTGGCCGCTAACCAAGCCATGGGTTGCTGAGGTAACTGTGGCCGTGGTGCCGTCTCCAGTGATGGCGCTAATTGCCAAGTCTCCGCTGACGTTGAGACCCACTACCCTAACCTGCTGGTCGTAGTCCCCAAACGTGCACATGTCGCCGAGCACAAAATTTGTAGTGGCGTCTACTGGAATCACAGACCCAGTGCGCGAGCCGTAGACGTTAAGGTTAGATGACAGCGTGAGAGCCTCGGTAATTCCCGCCAACACCACTGTAGTTGAGGTAACAGCTGACACAGTGGGCTCTGTGGTAGCTATGTTTGTGGAGAATGTGTCTCCGGGCAGAAATTCGGCAGCAGCGGTCAGAACTACCTGGTCTGTGTAGATCCCAGCCCTCCCGGCGGCACCTTCCTCATCGAAATCGTCTATGATAATCAAGGGGTTGCTAACGGTTATGGACTCAGACCCTGTGGTATTGTCCCTCGCTGTGATCGTGAAAATGCCGTTGTGGGCCGCGTGTGCCATGCCAGTTACGGTTAGCTTATCGGGTTTAGTGGAGTCTATAGATATTGCTGTGCCGAGATCTCCAAACTTAGTGGTCAGTGTGAGTGAGTACTTAACCACGCCGCTAGACACAAAGGTAGCAGCAGACACCAGTGCTCGGTTGCTTGAATCTATATCAATGGCTGTCACTAGCCCTCTGCTGCGGTTAGCCAATGAGCCGGTCGTAGCAAAGCAGGGATACAGATCTTTGTCGGTACTTAGCACGCCCAAAATATTTACGTCTGTGGTAGGAATTAGAAAGTCTGAGGCCTCTTCGGCCAGTGTTCGTGCTGTGTAGATATTGCCACCTAGTCCAGCCGCTACTCTAGACTCAGTATCCTTTCTGTAAGTGTCTATGTGGGTTACGTGCCCCTCTGTATTGCCACTGGTGGAATATAAACCCTCATGTGAGATTCCCCAAAGAGTGAGCTGGGGTGCGGTATCTGTGTAAGTAGCCGATGTAGGACCGTTGTCTGTTACTTCGATAGTAGAGGACGATAGGTCTAGAGCTTCCCAGAATATATAATATGTGGCAGAGGCACCTGAATTTATAATCCGCACACTAACAGTCTCAGCACTTTCATCATGGCTTACCGTGTCGGGTAATGCCCAAGTTAAGGTGCCGGCGTTATTCTCGTATACTTGTACTTCGTACCAATCTTCAGTCATATTTGGGAGTGTGATAGTTACGTCTGTGCCATCTGGGGTTCCTGTGCCTACCTGTACTGTCTTGAAGTCAGCTGCCACACCTTGTGACAACATTGCTTTGACCGTTATTGGGGCAGTGTCTGAATTAGTAAAGCTTATAGTCACAGTACCAGTTGAATTATCCATGCTTATAGGAGCAAGGACTCTATGGTATTCTGCTTGTCCGCTGTCGAATTTGGCGGCTTGGGCGAGGATGTTGTTGTTGGTAAAAGAGGTGTCAGACTGGGTGACGATGATGTCCCCCGCTGATATAGTATGAGTCCCAGACTGACTACCAGCTGTGTTAATATCAGCCCCACCGGCAGTAGTAGCAAGATTAAATGTGTTTGCATCGATTTTTTTCACATAGTAAGTTGTTGATGCTACTATATTTGTGGGTAGGGCCCCTGAGGTAGTAAACTGTATAGGATCATTAGTGGCTACGCCGTGACTAGAAACAGTAACTACACAAGGACTAGCGATAGTCATAGTAGCTGTTTGTGTATCAATCAAACCTAGATCAGCAGTGGTATAATCGTCCCCTGAAGTTGTAGTCTTGTCTTGTACCCCCACAAAGGCTGTGATGTCAGCTGGCAAAGTAGTGTATTCTATATCTACAGGCCAGGTACTGGCGTTGGAAATGTCGATACGATCCGGAAGTACCATGGTCCAGTCAGTGGAAGACGTGTTGGCCGAATTGTCCATTAAGGTGAAAAAAACGTTTGAGGAGGTAACGCCGTGAACTGATCCAGCAACTGTTACTGGAGATCCAGCAGCGGCCATATCAGTTCTAATGGTGTTGGATATAGAGCTATAATATTCGACGTTGTCGGAATCAGACCAATCTCCGCTTTGGGACCCTGACAACTTCCCTTGAACGACAATTGGAGTAGATGCTAGTGAGGCTATATTGATAGAATCGTCTAGCACAAATTGGATCGTAGTGCTAGAGTGGGTTATAGACTTGACGCGCAGGGGCAAATATCCGTAATATCCTTGGTAGCCCGGTCTTTTGGACAAAAATCCATTGCTATTAGTGACAACGTTTTGGAGGTCTTCGCAAAAGGATCCCTCAACTGTGTTGGGAGCTGACCGTTGGTCTATGCCGCCGCCAAAATCGCGTACCGTCTTGTTTGAGTATTGATAAGCGATAATTCACCCCTAAAATAACAAGCGCCTGGTGAACAACCCGGTGCTATCGACCCAGGCTTTTGAAGCCTTGCGTACTCTGTGACTCTGCGGCCTAGACTCCCACGCTTTCATTAGCTCAGCTTTCATCTCTTTGAGGTCTGCCTCGTCTTCCGCAACCGGTTCGCCTAATCTCCGCTTGGTGGCCACTACAGCGTGCTGAATGATATAATCGGTATAAGCTCCGTCTATTTCTGGAATGCAAGTGCCGGTGACGAGGGAAACGTAGTCGTCTACAGCAGCGTCGGTGCTAATAGTAGTTGAGATAGTTTTGTCAAGTACAGTGCTGCGGGTCAACCCTGAACCCTTAAACGTTATCTTTTCTGAAGTTGTGTCCAAAGCCGAAATTTGCAAACTACGGTGAACCTCGCCTGTATGATAGTCACAGAGATTGACATAGGCCCCAAATCCAGTGGTGATAGTACTCAACGAACTGCCTATATCGTCTACTAATATGTAGTTATTATCGGTGTCTATTGAGGTAATTCGGCCTTGTTGAACCACTAAATCCTCTGGACGCTTGAAGTAATAGACATGAATAGTCTTGCCACTACGGGGAGTGGGGTACAATTCAAGTTCGTTACGTTTTTGGGTCCAGTGAGTAGGCAGGTCAGTCTGAGAGCTAGTGATGAAATTAGTTGACTTGAAGTTGCTGATTTTCTGAATCTGAAACCGCACATCTTGCGAAGACGCTACCTCTAGCATCAGTACACGACTAGCATATACCTCAGTAGGAATTGGGTAATTACGCTGTCCACCCACTGTCGTAAACGTAGTAGACTCCCATAGCATCTCTGGAAATCTGCGCGAGATAATGTTAGCCGTGTGTCGCTGCGCCCGGTTAAGAGACGCAAGGATTTCAGTATCAGTAATGTCGTCTGTGTTGGCTTCGTCGGTCTGGGAGCGGACCTGTTCTATAAGACTATCTACAAGTATTGACATTTAGAACCTCACAAATATAGATCGTCTTCTTCTTCTTCCAGTGAAGGTTCTGGGAGGGCCTCGCCCTCAAGGTCTAGGGGCTCTACTGGCTCATCTAGGGTTAGATCTTCTTCTTCGGGCATGATCTCTAACAGGTCTGATTTAAGAGCCATGGCACTTTTTTCGACCTCTGGGTACTCGTCGGCCAGCGAATCGAGCATTTCTTCGTAATCCATCATTTCTTCGGGTGACTGTGGCATTTTATCCTCGTATGTTGAATATGTTAAATATATATGACAGCGAAGCGATAAAGACAGCAGAGAACAACCCTGTAAGCAGTTTCTGAATTGTCTCTAGCTTGGACAGCCTGCCTTCGGTTTTGGTGGCACCAACACTAACTTTTTCAAATATACAGTCAAGCTTGTGTTCTATACGCTCTAGTCGCTTCTCCATTTTGGTCCCTACTGTATAATTGAAATTTTTAGACTACTTGCCTTCTAGGGCAACTACTTTCTTAGATAATTCTTGCACTGCTTTAACAAGGACAGGAATTATTTGAACATAGCTCATACTTAATTTTGTATTGTTTCTATCTCCAAATCTATCCTCTTTAGTATCATACACAGCTTCTGGTATGATCTTGGCTGTCTCTTGGGCTCCAAATCCTAAATGAAACCTTTCATTTCTTTTATATTTAATTGGCTTCAATTTATTTACTTCAGATAGTCCCAAAGTCACGGGAGTTATATCAGATTTAAGCCGTTCATCAGAAGACTGATCTCCTACTACAGCGCCTGCAGTACTTAAGCCCACGTGGACAAATTGGTTAGAAATTCTTAGGTCGCCCGTTTGATCAACCCATGTATAATAAGTCCCTCCGTCTCCAGCTTGGCCGCCCCAGAAACCACGCTCCTCTGTGGCTCCATCATCTGTCTCAAATCGCATGCCTATCATAGCTACTTGAGTCCCAGAATCAGAAACAATTATTCTACCCTGCTCTGCATCATTGGCAATAGCTCCATCGAATGTAGCTATTGTTCCTGTAGTGCCTGTGGCTACATGTAATTTAGTAGAAGGGGTGAGGTCTCCAATTCCAACCTCTCCAGATTCTGTAATAATTACTTTATCCGCGCCAGCTGCTCTAAGAAATAAATCTTGTCCATTATTATCGTATCGTATTCCACCTTCAGTTGAAACATCCGTAGCACCGAGATATACGCCTGCGTCCCCTGTAGTACCACTTACTACACTAATATAAGAGTTTTCCCCAGCGGCGGCAGAATGTTGTACTAATAGCTGAGTATCGGCGTGGAGGTCAGAAATAGCCACTGCTGCATGGTTTTGTACATGTAGCGGTGCTTTGGGGGCCCATGCTGAAGTATCGGTACTACCTCCGCACATAAGCCAACCATTTGCCCCATTTAAGAATAAAGCTCCTGGCTCATTATCGGCCTCTACACGAAAATCCGTATCAGCATTAGTTTCATTGAATACTGTTTCTGTTGTTGAAAGATCTACAAGGTTGACAGCCCCCGCTCGCAAGTTCAACAAACTTGTGTTATTGTCATATAATATACCAGCTTCGGTTGGTACATCCGTAGCTCCAAGATAGACGCCCGCATCTCCAGTAGTACCACTCACCGCATTAATAAAGCAATTTTCTCCAGTAGCTTCAGAGTGTTGTACTAAAAGCTCAGTATCGGCATGAAGGTTAGAGATAGCCGATGATCCATGATTTTTTACATGTAACGGTGCTTTAGGCTCCCACGCCGATGACTCAGAGCTACCTACCAGTAACCAACCAGTTGCTCCATCTAAAAATAAAGCTCCAGGATGGTTATCAGTCTCTGCTCGAAAGTCTATATCACCGGCATTTTCATTAAGCAGTAGCCCACCGTTCATCTCTATAGCACCAACATAACCGTGACTTCCACCTACTATGCCTGTTATATTAGGACTAGTGAAAGTTTTATTAGTCATAGTTACAGTGTGATCTTTAAACACAAATTCATCGTTGCCTGTAAGCAACGGCAGTGTGATGGTACGATGATCCGCAAGATTACTAACCGCAAATTGATACTGGTGGCTTGAATCAGAATCATTTATCTGTGGAGTGCCTAGTACGCAATTACTACTAAAAACAAGCCCCCCCGTGCCCGTTTCATCCGACATTACTGTAATAAGCTCAGCTGAAGTAGTGGCTGCAAATGCCGAAAGTTTATTAGCAGTATAGGCTACTGTGCCGCCTGTGCCAAAAGTTACAGTTGACGAATCAGTGCCAGCAAGCGTGAGGGTGTTAGAGCAAGTGAGAGCCTTACCGTCTGCAATTGTAAGAGTAGACCCCGAAGCTGGGGCAGTAATGGTAAGCTTATTAATCGAGGTTGCTGTAGCTACGCCAAGAATTGGTGTGGTGAGAGAAACGCTCGATTTAATTGAAGACACTGCAGCATTAGTAAAAGTAACATCGCCACTCATGGTAACTGCTGTTGCTACATTACTACCGTTGCCGACAAAGAAGGTGCCGTCGCCTAGTGCGCTTGATAACTCAGAAGCCCAAGCTGTATTACCCGAAGAATCTGTAGAAGCGATTACCATAGACGAGGAGGAAGGTGCCGCCGAGGGGAGGGTCAACGTCCAAGTTGTCACGCCAGCCGGGGCATCTAAACCCACATAATCAGTGCCGCTATCATCCTCAAGCCGCAGTACAGACTGAGTCTTCATTGTGATATACGAGCCAGCGGAGGTAGTCAGCGCAGTTACAGTTTTGTTGGTGAGGGTTTGAGCGTGATCCTCGAACACAAAGTCATCGTTGCCTGTAAGCAGCGGCAACGTTACGGTGCGGTCACTAGTCAATTCACTGACAGCAAAGATGTATTGGTGATCTTCGCTAGTGTCGTTGATTTGCGGCGTGGTTAGCACAGGGCTGGTGAGCGTGGGGGTAGTGAGGGTTTTGTTGGTAAGGGTATCAATTGAGGTTTTGGTTACTATTGTATCTGTGATATTAGGTAACGTGAGGGTTTTGTCTGAGGAAGCACCGCTGGCCACTAGACTAGTTGCATTGCCAGACCCCTGCTCAAATTTTAGGGTATCGCCATCAAGATCCAAGCTGCCGAGCATTCTAAAAGCCATCGGACTACCTCAGGGAATGGAGTGAAAGGGGCCGAAGCCCCCAGATTAGCTGCCTTGCACGTAGTACAAGTAAATGTCCATTACACCAGCGGATAGAACGCCAGCGCCGTCAACTACAGTTACTGTAATATCGCGGGCTGCTGTGGTCTTGACTGCTGTAGACCCTGTGGCATCAGGTATAATGTCGTGGAGTCCAGCATCCCAATCAGTAGCAGCACTAATTGCAGTTGCAGTAACAATATCGTTAGCGCCCTCAACGTGAATAGCAATAGTGTTAGCATCGTCGCCAGTTCCCGCAAACGTTGTAATAACGTCAACAAATCCACCAGTTATAATAGCGTTATCAGGAATGTCAGTAGAAGCAAAAATCGCCTTGGCCCCAGCTCCGGGTTGGTCTGAATACGTAAATCTGGCTCGCAGCAGCTTGGGAATCAGCGCTACAGCGTTTGAGGTGTGTGTAGCCCCAGCCAACACTGAAGTAGCTACAGCTGAAGTCCAGGAAGCGCTAGTGCCATCTGTCTTAAGTACTTGATTTACTGTACCTACTGCTAATCTCTCACTATCTCCACCGGAAGCCCCTTGGAGGAGATCTCCCTGGGTTGTAATTGTTACATCTCCGTATTGTGTCATGGTAATTCCTTTCGTTTTTTATACCTTATTGAGGTATTTAGTGTCCATTATTAGCTCTATGTACCACTTAAAGGGTATAAATTGTCTATCTGTAACCTACTTTCCAGGCCGAGATACTGACGCCCGGGTCGCCCGTTTCCGTATCAAGGGTAAAGAAGGGCACGATAACTTCAGCAGCATCAAATGTAAAAGCTTTCGTAACGGTAGGTGCCGAGCCATCGTAGAAGAACGTAACGACGCCAGCATTGTTGACTCGGATCTCCAAAGTGTGGTTTCCGGCGTTAGCCCAATCTGTCTCAGTGGTGTCGGTATTAACTGTAGCGGCACCGTTTATAATGGTGTGAATCTCAATCTGACCATCAGCATCTTCACCTACGTTAAAGGCCGCCATCTCATCATAATCGTCAGGATCGGTTTGGTAGGCTTCAGCCTTGCGCCAACCGCACCAAAATTGAGTAACATCTGAGATATCGTCTACCAGAATCTTTGCCTGGAAGTAAATTTCTTTGTATCCAGACTTAAGAAAAGAACCGACTACATGAGCAGCGGGGCTCAAGGCCGTGACACCATTGGTAATTTCCAAAGCGTCGGCAGCAGCAACTGGCTTAACTTCAAGTCCAGAAGCTGACTGAAATGGCGTAACGATAGCAGCAGCAGCAACAGCAGTTTGGTAACACTCGTAACTAGCTCGTCCACTGTGAAATCCAATTACTTCAGCAGTAGCGCCAGTATAGGCCGCGCCAGCTTGAGTTGTGTTTGAGCATACCAATGCAGAAGAAAAGTCGTCGTCGATGTTCTCACTATAGAGAATCCCTTCAGCGAGTTTTTTCTCTCTGGTATTAAGCTTAGTCTGATAGTTGCGGATGGTGTCTGTTTCTTGGCCGAGAATGACCGGGTTTGTTTGTGATCTTGCCATGACTTTAATCTCCTTGTTCGGCTCCAGCCCTCCATCGCTACCTAGTATTGCGGGAAGGTCTGCCGACTCTTAGAAAATTTAAATTACTAGGTAAAAAATATTTTATTCTGTATTTAGCAGCGCCAGTTCGTACCTGGAATCTAATTTATTGGATTTACTTCGGTTCTCTGTGGGTGTCAAATTATTCAATACCTTAATCTCTAGTGGCCTGTTTATTCTCTGGCCAAGAGCGGGCTATCAACCATTGCGAGTGGTATTTAATACGCCCCAAATCGGCGTGAGGACCGTTGCAGTCCTTAATTTCTAAGTGAAATTATGTATGCAGCCTAAGGCAGCGTTGTGCGGGCTTACGATCGCCCCAGATCCCTGCATGAAGGCTTGAGTTGTGCGGGCGTAGGTGCCAGCGGCAGAACCGGTCTTCAAATGGAACTTGTCGCCCCCATTAGGCATAACAAATTCGAAATCTGTGCCATGGAACTGCAGCGCTGCTTTGTTAGGAATCAAGTAGATTCTTTTCTTAGGACAGAACTCGTCAGGATCGAACATTACTGCGTTGCGACCGTGCTGGTAAGCTAAGCCCTCAACACCGCGCTTTTCATCTTTGTAGCTGATGAATCGGCGGTCAGTCTCGCGGCTCTCAACCAGTGCGTCATAAGTCTCCCATGCCATACAACTTTGGTCATAGGCGTAGCGCCCTTTGCCAGCCCGTCTCATGAGTTTAGACATTATTTTCTGGAAGGCCTGTGAGTCAATTGGGTTACCAGACTCATCTTGGCGTGATCCGCCTGCGTTGCCCGTCAGTGTGATGTTGTTAACAACTCGACCGTCATCCTCAGTCAAAGAATCCAACCCAGTAAACGCCAATGACAGGGTGTTGTAGTCGGTGGTGCTGATTGCGCTGAGATCTTGAAACGTATTTGCTTTCTTGCCACGTACCAGATAGTCTCCAGCAGCTAAGTTCGTATCTGTTACAACATCTACTGCAGCTGCCTGCCAAGCTTCTAAAGTAACAGTAGCATTATCACGATCAACAGAATCAATCTTGTAGTATGCATACGTACCGCTAGTTGTTGGATCTCTGTCAGAGCCGTCTGTTTGAACAGTATGAACAATATCACCCTCTTCAAGCCAACCAACAAATCCACGAGCGGAGTCAACAGTACTGATATTAAACACAGTCTTGCCACCAGACACTGAACCAGCGTCCAAAGCCTGAGCTAAAACGCCCGTGCCGTCTGCGTATACAGAAGCTGAAAGAATCCGACTAAGAGCGATTGACTTAACGTCCAGCTCTTCAACCAACGGCTTGCCGTAGCTGTCAAAATCCTGAGAAGCTTTCTCAATAACGGTGCTATCCACTTCGATGGTAGCGCCGTAATCCTTCCATTCGGCCAGACCTTCATTAATGGTAGAAGCGGCCCCAGCAAGGTAATCTCCACCATTTACTGTCAAAAAGCCCACAGCGCCAGATCCGAAGTCTGTTCTGGTGGCGTATCTCAAATGGCGACCTTTGCTATCGCCTGCAACATATTCCTTAAGCACATTGTACCAAACAGCCGCGTCTTCAGACAGGTTGTTTACAACCGCGCCTTTAGACACGATCTTAAGCATGTTGCCTAAGTCGTTGCTACCTACAGTAGTTACTGCCATGATTTAATCCTCACCATAAAAATTTACCCCTGTTGCCGGTTAGTTTCTCAGCAATCTCACGAGGCCCCAAACCTTTGAAGTCATCTGTGCGGGGTTCTGTTAGTCTTCTGGTCGACGCCAGCGCTGCCTGCTCTTTGGCTGTCTGACGTTTAGCTGCTATTGCTTCATCCACCTTAGATTGTACCGATCCGGTTGTAAGTCGTTGTAGTTTGCCAGCTACTTCAGTGAAGGATTTTTCCACGATTTTTGGCAACAACTGCTTAAAGTTGTCGTGAGATTGGTACTTTTTCACATACTGGCTCATTCTGTGCCTGCCTTGTGTGTACAACATCTCATTCATGTCGTTAGAGTCTGTCTCGTCGCCTGTTTCAAACTTGTGCTTGAAAAATTCTTGATCTACTAGTCCCTTTAGCTCAGAAGTCTCTGAAGATTTCAACCTAGCGGATTCCCGCTTGTCGTGCTCTTCCTGACGCTCCCGTTGGGCTTCTAGTTCTCGTTTTAGCTGTGCAAACTCTTCTTCCCGTTCCAGAGTACGAATGTCAACGTCAGTCCCAGTTTCGCGGATGCGCTCCTTTCGGAGTAGCTCTGCCAAATACTCGTCTGGGTCTTTACCTGTAATAATCTGGATCAAAGCCCGATCGTCGTGCTTCAGTGACTCCAGTTTATCCATCAACGCTACTTTTTTCGCTGTATCAGGATCGTTTGCGGACTCTAACTCTTTAATCCTTTTGTTGGCCTGTGCCAGCTGGGAAAACGCCTTAGCGCCTCCTTCTACCATTGCCAACTTCTTCCTGGCATCTTCGAGGCTAATTTCTTGCTCTTCGCCGTTAGCTTTGAATCGGATGGTCTCACTTGGAGGTGCCTCCGGTTCTTCGCCTGGAGCTGCCTCTGCTCCCTCTTCTTCTTTTGGCGGTGCTGTTGCCCGATCCCAAAATGAACTGACTTCTGGTACATCGATGTCTGCGTCAAGTGCAGAAGGTTCTTTAATAGCCTCTAAGGCTGTTGCTTCTGCTGCTGATTGGTCGGCCATTGCTTTAATCTCTTTGGCCATATCAGACTGGGTAATCTCGGGCTTATCTATCATGATTGCATCCTTTCGGGTAGCGGAGCGGAAAACACTAGATCTCGAAAGAGGTACTAGCACACAGGTATCATGTTATGTGTCTATAATAAGTGAGAGTTATTAGAAAAACAAGGACTAATGCAAGAACCGTGCCACTATACTAGAGGCGCACCCAACTCTGGTGGCAGCGCACCCTCTACTCCTGGCATACCAAAGGGGCTTATATCAGGGGTAGGTGCCGGGGGGGTGGTGGGTGGTGGAGCTACTTCCTCCGCCGCAAGGTTCTTTCTATCAACGTTATGCTGGCGTATTAACTCTTTAACTTCCTCAGGTAAGTATTTAAATTCACTGGTCTCAATATAGACTCTAGCGTATTCAAGATAAGACAAGTGGTCGTGGCCCGGCTCTGGAGCAATATAAATAGGTTTTTTGTTGTACCACGCAGCAGACATTTCTTCGTAGATTTCGCGCTGACGGTCAGCTGCTAACTCAGTGCGGTCTAGAGCTCCCTGCACGTCGTCTAACCGCATATGGTGTAATAGTTGCTTGGGGGTAAGCCCAGCTTCCTTAAACATCGGCAAATTAAGCAGCAGAAAATCGCGCCGAGCGTTGGGGTCCAGCGGCAGACTAGTGCCGTGCTCTACTGAAAAATCAAACCCGTTGGCAATGTCTGAGCCCTTAAAGTCAGCCTCTTCGAAGGCCTTTTCCTTGCCCATTACTCGAATTGTGCGTTTTTCAGTCCAGTGCTTTTGTACTAAGCCAATTATGTCGCGATTTACTTCCTCGGCCAGCATAGCGGATTTGACGAATAGTCTACGGTGAATTGCCGTACCTTGTTCTACAGAAGTCTGCTGGCTAACAGCCGATTGCTCGCGGCGCTGAATACCGAGCATGGAATCGTTAATCCCGAACATCTCCTGGATGCCGTCCACCAGAGCTTGGCGAAATTTCCACCCATCGGGCATTAACTGGGCAGGTGCCATCATATGGGGGGCTTCCCCGGGGCTATTTACTACAATGTAATCGAACGGTGTATTGGACACCGCTTCTTCCTCTACGCCGCCTCCTTTGGGCAAAATAAACCTAACAACATTATGGGCTTGGAGGTTTTCCAGCATCGCCGTATCTGTACGGTTAAGGGTGTCCTGTAAAGGGGATGCATAGTCCACAACTGACTTCCCGTACAAGGATTCTTCCATGTCGAGGTATGTAATAGCCTTGAGCGGAAACCCGGCCTTAAAGTGTGGGTTAGGAGTCGGATCTTCTAGGAACTCCCCAGTCCTGAGCATATATACCCTAAGCCCCTCGCCGCCATTAACCAGTGAACCTTTCTCATAGTACTCAAATACCTCCAACATGGGAGCAAAGCCGTTTTTGTCTTGGTTTACAACACTAACTAACCGCTTACTTGTTTGGCGCTTCATGCTATGTTCTATTAATTGCTCAGAGTCTGGAAATCTCAACAAAGCCTGCTCTCTGGTAAGCAATAGCCTCTCATACGTATATTTAATCTCTTCCCACCGTGTGGCGTCTGGATCTATCCACACGTCTTCTGTGGCGGGGCTGTAAAGAGCTACATCTCCGTCTGCTATAACCTCGCGAGTCTTTGGATTAAACTCTAAGATCTCCCCGGCGTTTGGGTCCCAAAATACCTTGACCCAACCAATTGATTTCTTAAGCATTTTCAGATTGGCTTGATCTACTACTTCTTTAAGGTTTTTCTTCTTGCCAATAAACCGTAAAATTCTATCCACAGCGTCAGCAGTGCGGTAATCTTGGGGGTCGCTGGACGTGGGACTTATTACTACACTAGGTGGATTGGCCGACATCTGACTATGAATAAATCTAGTGTGTTTGAAGGCATAGTTAATGCCGATCTCTATATTTGAGCTATCGATAGCCCCTTGGTTGAACTCAGCAGCGTTATCGAACGTCAGGGTAGCATCTATCAACATAGACCCAGAAGGCTCGTCCAGCACTTGACCATTAGACAGCCACTGTCGCTCAGGTCTCTTGCGATACTCCTCGGCCCACTCCAACTGTTCAATCAAACGTTTCTTTAATTCCTCTGGCGTAGGTTGAGCTACGATTACAGGCATTTTATTATCTCCTCAGTCGACGGCTTTGTAATAGTCTGATTATTCTATCTTCACGAGCCTTGGCAGCGTGACGCTCTTGTTTATACCCCAGCCACACTAAGCCATTAATTGCAAATACCAACAACCCTAAATAATACCCCAACAACACTATCTCCATATCCGGGACCTCCGTTTGACTGGCATTATACGGGCTATCTGTCCTTTGCGCCTAGATCTCGCTGTTCTTAGTTGAGCAGCTTCACGAGCGATACGTTCCTTGTGCGCTAGTACCATAGCTTGGTATCTGGTTATCTCTGGCTTTGCTATGGGTACAGCTGGCAAACGTTCTATGCCATACTGCAAGCAATCAAGCAAATGGTACCTCTTGGCGTTTATAATAGAGATCCCAGCCTCGTTCCATTGACAGGTGGTAAACTCGTCCATCGTGTGGTAGCACCAAGGCGCTATTTTGAGTTTGCCGGAGGACAACGCCTCTTGTAGGCCCTTAATTAAGTCAGGCTTCTTATTGGATTTATTGTGGGGTATAGTGTACCAAATTCCTTCCTCTGCGGCGTGCTTCCGATACCAAGCCATTGTGTCTGATACATGCTCTACTACATTTATACCCCTGAAAAAGTCCTTTGCTACCTCTATCAGCCCTGAAGGAGATTTATCAGCAGCGTAGGCTTCTTTGACGGCGTACCATACATTTGTACAAGGGTCCTCGGCGAGTAATATTAAACCAGATTTCCCAGAAGCTGCCGGATCTATAATATCAATATGTCTCCACTCTGCACTGTACCCAACCGGCTCTTCTACATGTAAATCAGACAAAAAATCGTATACAGCATTGTCGCCAGCATACCAAGCTCCAGTAGTCCTTGTGGCACGGTCTCCATCTGACAACAAGGCATGGCGGGCCTTCATATCGCTTATCTGCTTACCTGTATATACTGGATTTTCATACGTATATAGAATGAACTTCTTACTAGTCGGAAATGTGCCGTTTTCGACATGATTCTTGATTTTAGCGCTTCGCAGCAACGGCGTAAACGTGGCTAAGAATGGCGCACTATTGGTTTGGCACCTGGTGTGCAACTCAGTCAATAGACTGTAGTCGGATGGCATCTCGTCTAACCAAGTCCAATCAGCTACATACCCCTGCACACTCTTACGACACTCTCTAGGAGATTTGTGCGAAAAAAATAGAATCTTGTTACCATTCTTCTTGTGGGTTACAGAATGTAAGGCATTTCCTTCCATTCTCTGGTGGTAGGTGCCGGGCTCTAGGAACGGCTCTATCTTCTGGCTCCACACACTCTCAAGGATATTCTTGTGATCCACCCCCACAACCAACTGTATCAAGGGCCGGTCTTGCGGCGGACTCCAATAGGGGTGATTACCCTCAAATACCCAACTACACTCGCGACCGCCAAGGTTGGTCTTGCCGCTTTGGTTGCCACCTACGGCATAGCGCTCATTGATAACTCCTATGGCTCGCAGAACCTCATCTTGAGCAGCTGTGGGCACTGACGTAGGGATGTCTGGATTAAAGCAGGTTTTACGCAGCTTAGACTCAACCTGCTCTAACGCCTGAATTAATTTGTCTTTATTAGCCATTAAATAGCTTCATTAGCCTGATCATAATCCCGCCCCCGCTCTCGTCGTCGTCGTCCTTGCTCTTGTGCATATTCTTGGTATATGGGGGGATGTCGTCCCCTTTGTGGCCGCACGAGCACATCGCGGCCTTTAGGTTGTCATCGCCAGTAGGGTCCATCCCGTGCCCGGCATCTTCAATCTCTCCACGCCACCCACGGCCCAATAATTTGTCTATGGCTAGCTTAGCTAACTCGTCGCGGTCCTCTGGAGGTACGTCCGAAGGCATCTCCTCAAGTTTAGACTTAAACAACTTATTTAGGATACCCATGCGTCTAGGTTCCGACATTCCTACATCTCCTTATTTTGGCTTTTATCATTAATATTACATAACCCCAAAAACCATACCTAGCTCGTTGAAATGCAGCTAACTTATTCCGTTGTTCTTGCGTTAGTTCTCTTACGGCCACTATAATCTCCTTGTCACAAAAACCGAGGATACCGTCCCCGAGTCCCCTACTCCGCAAATACAGACTACTCGACAAAGCGGCCAAATTGCCGTATCAGTGCCATCATAAACATTATTCTCTTGTTCGTAAACCAACGTGGCGGCCCCTGGCGTAGTATTAGCTGCTGTGATGGTACCAGCTGTAGCGTCAGTAGCATCCAAAGGCACCACATCGTCCATTGTGCCACCCTTGACTTGAGTAAAGGTCATTGTGCCGTCTGCTGCTGTGTCATCTGTAGCAATCAGTGCCGAAAATCCAGTAATACCGTCAAAAGCCAACTCAAACGTAGCGGCTACCTGAGCTGCTGTGGTATCACCTGAGATATCAGCTTGTGCTTTATTAGCTGCAGGAATTGCTGCCCAAACTGCTCCTGTAGGTTCGGCAGAAGTGCCGGTAAGATCTGTGGCTACAGCCCACTTTGTGCCAGCGGTGTCTTCTACTACCACGTAGTCTCCATCAGAAGTACCAGCCTTTGTAAGCCAAGTAATAGTCTGCACACCCTTGGTGGTAGCTACAGCGGAGGTTTTGACAGCGGCCCACGTAGTGCCATTATCGGCACTGTCTTGTAATACAACACTTATGGCATTAGTTTCCTCTACCAACGAAAAAGTTACGTACACCAGTACGTTTCTAGAATCCTCGCTAGACATCGGAATAAGGTCTGAAATAACGTTAGTAGTCGAGGCCACGCAGCTTACTGAACTCTGTGCACCTTTGATTAAATTGCGGTTACCGTATCCATTTGGCATGTTTTATTCTCCTATTTATCTAATTTGGGGGTTATTTCCATAGTTCCACGCGCAAATACCCGAAAGTATAGCAGTCCTGACAAATCGTCTGATATTACTAGCTCCAAACTGTCATCTTTAGCTCGATCTAGTACTACTGGCTCTTTAAACTCAGTAGCATAAGTGATCCATGAGTTGGTGCCGTCTCCACCGTATTCTATCCGCATGTCTGGAGATCCAGCCAAGTCAAGATGATTTAAAAATAACCCAGCATTGATACTACCATCAGCTCCAACTTTTCTGAGCGCAATTCCATTAGTAAGAGTTACGCCCAAGAACTGATCATACGGAATATTCGGGTGTGAGGTCCCAGTAATGTAGGTTTGATGAGCATCCGCCATCGAGAACGAAATCTCCCGCATCTTGAATACATCGCCAGCCTGGGGCACTAACAACGAAAACACTAAAGCCCCACCTGTCTCTTCAAACTGTATATCATCTAGATAAAAGTTAGGGGTATTAACTCCAGCACCAGTTACTAGAATGCTTATCTCATCAATTGTCGCAGTTCCGGCTGCAAAGTCTGTTATAGGGATAGAAAATTTCTGCCACGCCCCTAATAATCCAGCGTTAACAAAGTCTCCTACGTCTATTGGCAAACCCACCGATACGCCACCATTTTGAAGCTGAAGAAACAATCCGGATTTACTCTCAACCCATCCTGTTAAGAACACAAATCCAGTAAGAGCTACATAAGATCCGGTGCTAATCGTAGACCCTCTAGTGAGCAGAGCCTCGCTATTATTAACCGTGGCTGTACCATCTATAGATTTTGTGCCGCCGTTGGCTTCGTCTGTGCTATCAAACGTCCAAGTCCCCGACACAGCGCTAGCGGTCCACAGAGCTGAGTCTGTGCCGTCGTGAACTCCGTCAGGCGTACCTGAAAACCCAGCATCTTGATTTAGTTCGATGCCGTATACAGGGTTGAAAAATAAACCACCAGCTGATAATATGTCTATATAAGGAGTAGTATAAACAACTGGTCCTGCAGGACGGTCAAGCTCTGTGCTGTTAGTGCCTAAAGGACGCAATATCCCAAGTTTACGCCCCCCGCCCTCGCCGTCTGAGACTACAGTCTTTATGGTCAAACTTCACCTACACCTTCGTAGTATCCAACTATAGAAGAGTCTGTGATTCCTGTTGATCCTGTATAGGTAATAGCAATAGCGTCATTAAGGCCCAAAATTATTACATCTCGTATATCTAATGTTCCATTGCCGGTAGCGGGCAACCGTATTAAGTCTAAACGCTTGCCAATAACTAAACTACCTACTGCTGCGTTACCTAAAGAGGTAGCCTCGGCCACAACCCCAGAACTTAAATTTGTATTAGATCCTGTAATGGTAGTACCAGTAGCCGTGCCAGTAACTTCAAACAACTCGAACAACCCCGTTAATACAGAACTAAGAGCAATTTTTTCAATTACCAGCACTTGAGTCTTAGACGTATTCTTTACGTAGATTATCTCTTCGCCAGTAGCAGTACTAAACGAACTTGTCCAGGTAAAAGTCTCACCATTTATACTAGCCACTCGGTGGGCCTCAGAGAAAGTAGATGAAGATACATCTAATCTATTATCCTTATTTACTTTAGCCCAACTTCCCCCTCCAGAGCCATCTTCTATTCTCATGAGTCAACCTCCTCAGTTGATCTATATAAAGACATTGCACACTGTACATTCATTGCTGTATTACTAGGTTGTGGAGTTATAGTAACACCAATAGAATTTCCTTTTCGTAGCACATAAGACTGTGTTTCCATTATCTTAGCCCCTACTGAAGAGAACAGTCCTTGGTCTATTACAGTGCCCCCAGTAAGTGTTTGGTCCTCCGCCCCTTTATATGAGTCTGCTGTCAGTGTTCTTGCGGTACTAAAGTCTCTATTTATTGGAGTTATTGTACTAGCTCCACTTACTATTGTACCCCCTGTGGGATTACGCTCTACTTGTACTAGTACGTCTCCAGCACCTCCAGTACTAGTGCCAAGAAAGTAACAAATTACATTTACTATAAGAGGCTCATCTTCGTTATTCTTTAAATATTGAATAGCACTCTTATTGGCGTTGGTGAGGCTAATGGTCCCTGTATTTATACTATAGCCCTCTCCCTCAAACGAATGATGAGCACCAATAGATTCTGTTACTGCTATTGTAACTAACTTACCTTGGGGATTTACTCCAGCCTTATTCCCCGTGCCTCTACCATCTTGTATAATAACTGCTGACATTAGTAGTCATCTCCTTTGTCTGATTCAAGATCAGTAATTTGTCGTTGGTGGTTTAATATACGACGCAGTGAATCATCTATAGATTCCAAGCAACTTAGTATAGCTATATCGGAGGCTAGTGAGGAGGTAGGTGCCGGGGGGAGTGCTGGGGGGAGTGCGGGACTAGCTGCTATACCCGTGGCCGACAACTCCAGACTAATTGCGCCAAAGTAATAAAAATCTATTCTCAGCTTACCTACAGAGCTAAGAGTCCGCTGCATTACTTTGTCGTGTAGGTGCGTGGAGGTCTGCAGCACTAGGACTTCGTGGCCGTTGCTGTCGCCGGGCTCTTCGTAGACTTCCCAATATATCTGCCCCGTCGCCGACACCACGTTAAGACTAAACTTGAGCGCCTCCGCCTCACTAGTAAACCGCACAGATTTCGACCCAGCGGCTGTAGCTGTGAAGTTAAGTAGCTCGCGAGTTTTGCCCTGAGTGATAATACCACTCAAGTCAACTGTGGGGGTGGGTGTGGTCATTTCATAGCTCCGTCCACGAGTCCGTCCACGAGTCCGTGGCGCACTGCCTCTGTAGAGTCAAAGATACAGTCGTTTTTGCAACGTTCTGACCACCACTTGGCCGTGTGCTTGCTGTTTTCGGCGTATATGTTATACATAGACTTGCAAATCTTGGCTGACTGTTGCGCCCACCGCTGAATGTCTTCGGGCGAGCATTCTGGGATTTGGTCTGAACCGTCGTGCACCATTATTGTGGCGTTGGCCCCGATTAGCCGGGTGTCCGCAGCTTGTAGGATGATTGACCCCATTGACATGGCCATGCCGAACACTCGGATGGTTATAGGGTTGTTACTGGTCTTAATTCGGTCATACATTGCGATTCCGTCGTACCAACTGCCTCCTGGACAGTTAAGATCAATCGTAATGTCGGTTTTGGCCCCGTGACGCTCTTCTATCAGCGTTAGACCCATGCAGAGAGTGTCATACATCGGCTCGTCACAGGGACCGGTTAGTTGTATCAGCTGCGACGGGAGGTGGATCCCGTCTTGCAGCAACATTTCGGCGTCTGTCCTAGGAGACTCGCTCATTTTAGCCCTCTACAGCTTCAAGTTTCCCTATTCTCTTCATTCGTTCGTTAATAACCTTCTCTGCCTCCTCGTCCGTCATTGGCGCGTCGACGTCATCTTTAGGTTTGTTGTGTTTTGGGCCATATCCGGCGTAATCCAGCAACATCTGCGTGGCTTTTAGCTGATCACTGGGTTTTGGGCTGCCTTTTTCGCCGTCACTGGGGGCTTTAATGATTGCAATGGCTCGCTCAATGGCCGGCTGCACCCCAGACTCTAATAATTCGCGATTATAGTCCTTATTTAGGAACCAAGGCAAGAATTCAACGTTTTTACACCACAACGAAACATCTTTTACGCCCGCTAGCCGTGACAATTTGGGGCGTGATATCTGTTCGAGGTCTGTAAGCATGGGATTTTTCGCCACCGCTACGTGAAAACGGGCTTTCGCTCGATGTTGCGTGCGAGTGGGCGTGAAACCATGGTTCCTTATTGAGGTCATGACAACTCCTTTATTTGATATTTCATATTAAGGGCACAAAAACCACAAAACAAGGGGAAATCAATCCTCTACAGACATCGAAAGGGGAGATTTAGTCGATCATTTATCAGCTTGTCGGGATTTAAGGTGCCGGGGGGGTGGTGGCTTGCGCGACCTCCAGCAATTTTGGCAGCTCAGCCAGTAGACGAATAAGGTTATCATAATTAACAGTCTGGTCAGGTACTGCAGGCAGTATACCACCTAAATAACGAAACTGGTTACCTACCATATCTTGAGTAATTTCTACAACCTCTTCGTGGACGCTCCATTTATCAAGGATGCTATCACATAGTTTTTTAAATTCATCAATAGTCATTCTTTACTCCTGTTTTCTTGTGTCTGCATTAATCGCCGACTACCTGAGAAATAAACTGGGCTTTGAAATTCTTGGATTTAAGCCGTTTCCGTTGCTCAGCTGAGGCAGATTTCTGAAGTTTGTTCAAAGCCTCGATCAACTCTGGATTTGCTATGAGAGATGGGGGTGCCACTTTTTTATTCGACGTTACCGCTGTCTTTTTTTTAGCCATTTTTTGCTCCAGAAAGGGACCACTCCTGTCATTATTATCGGCTATATAACACATTAATCAAGGAAAACCCCCTGGTGGCGCTCTCCCCCGGCACCTTCCCTCCTAGTCTCTGCTTAGATTATAACAATACCTTCCTAATCCTGTCAAGCTCTTTTTTGCAACCCCTTAATATTACAGAGATCGTTTTTCCTCTTGACAACCGGCACGTGTAGCTGTAGAGTAAGTGGTGTGGAGATGTTGCGAGCGTCTCCACAGGAGGGAGAGGATGACGGGCCCTCTCCCTCCACCATTTAAGGAGGTATAGCCCAGGCTGGGAGCGACGATGAATAATGAATCATGGGAACTAGTATCAGAAAAAGGTGCGCTAACAAGAATAAAACGAGCAAAGGTGCCGGGGGGTTGGATTTATTTATGCAACGGCTACCCGGTGTTTGTGCCTAAGAAAGGTCGCGCAAATGCGAGTAAGCTTTAACACCATATACATGGGTTTGGCGCACAGTTTGGCGCGGCGATCCACTTGTGATCGATTGGCTGTGGGTACGGTAATTACGACGACAGACTATCGCCGGGTACTGGCCGTGGGCTACAACGGAAACGCGGCGGGATTGCCGAATTGCTGCGACGACTCTGCGGCTGTGGGTAGTTGCGGTTGCTTACACTCTGAAGATAACGCTGTGGTGAATTGTGTCGCAGATAGATCGATACCTAAGTATGTATTTGTGACGCACGCTCCGTGCGTAATGTGTGCAAAACGGCTAATTAATTTGGGTGGGGTTGAAACAGTTTACTACACTGAGTCTTATAGAAGTGCAGCGGGTTTAGCAATGCTGGCAGAGGGAGGATTGCCGGCAGTGCAGCTAGAAAAGGAATTACTGTGGCTATGATTAGACGATACTGGAGTATGAGTCGTGGTGACTGGAGCCGAAGCGGGAACTGTAGTTGGAGCTGGAGTTGGAGCGGCGGCGGCTGGAAACGGACCAAGAGCGGCAGCGACGGCTGGAACTGGAGCAGAATCGGCAGCGGTTGGGGCTGGTGCGACAGCGAGCGGTGGTGACGATGCTGGAGCGGGAATCCGCGAACGGGTACTAATAAATTAAAGGGGTGTGAACATGATGGAAAAGGAAGGTGCCGCGCAGGTGGGGAAGTTAATATACGACCTTGAAGACCCTGACGCTAGAGGAGAATTTCACCGAGCGGTTAGCGCCAACAAAGCGTTTTTAGCGCTGTGGGATATTTCGGCTTGGCTGCGACAAAAAGACCGCTACTCAGAAACTGGTCCTGAGTCTTGGGAAAAAGTGCGCTCAGACATACTAGAGCTAATTTTTGACGCTGGAGTAGATTTGGAAGAATATCAATAAGAGGTGTGAGATGACTGCGGGTTTAATGCTTTTTGCGTTTTTATTGTTGCTTATAATAATTGCGGGAGAATAGTAATGACTACGTTGCTTGGAATTGCGGCGCTAGTGTACGTGTCGGGGGAGTAATAATTAGACGATACTGGGGCTGGTATATCAGCTGTAGCAATAGCTACAGCTACAGCTGGACCAATGATAGCGAGAGCCGGATCGGCAGCGACAGCGGCTGGGGCTGGGCCCGGAGCGGCAGTGGCGAATATGATTGGAGCAAAAGCTGGAGCGGGAGCAACGATGAATAAACGATATTGGAGCAGAGGCGGCAGCTGGAGCCGGAGCTGGTGTGGAAACGGTAACTGGGGCTGGAGCCGGAGCGGGAGCCGGAGCGGGAGCCGGAGCGGGAGCCGGAGTGGAAGTGGTGGTTGGGATTGGAGCAGAGGCGGGAGCGGCAAGGCCAGCTGCTGGAGCGGCAGCGGGAGTAGGAGTTTGATCTGGAGCAGAGGTGGAACTGATAGTTGGAGTTGGAGCAGAAGTGCCAATGATTAGACGATGCTGGAGCAGCCGCTGCGGCAGCAGCACCTGTAATAAGTACTGGTACGGTAGTGGCAGCAGCGACGGCTTCTGGAACAGTAGTTGCAACGGGTGGAGCTGGAGCGTTTGCTCTAAACGCAGCGGTTGTTGGGGCCGAAGTTGTAGTGGTAGCGCGAGTAAGTACAGCGGGTGGAGCGGCGACTAGTGTGAGCTAATGACGAAAATATGGAGTAATTGTGTGATTAGACGATACTGGAATAATGGCGGCAGTAGAAGCGGCAGCGGCGGCGGCAGCAGCGGCAGCAGCGGCAGCAGCGGCGGTTGGAGCGGCAGGAGCGGCAGGGACAGCTGTACCTGGAGCCATGGCGTTAGTTGGAGCAGGAGCGGTAGCCGGAATCGGAGCATAAGTTGGAGTAGGTGGCGCCAATGATTAGACGATAGCAGAGATCGGCGGCGGCTGGAGCGGCCAATTGTCCTTAACTGAAGGAATTAAACTAGTACATTGAGAGGAATTATAGGTGTTAAATGGCTTGGATTTATTTAGCGGAACAGGAGCGCTTACCCTTGCATTGCATCAGTGGGTCAGACCTATCTGTTTCTGTGAAATCGACAGATACGCTCAAGGAATTCTTCTCTCACGGATGGCAGATAGACAGTTACCCGTTGCGCCCATTTGGGATGATATACGGACAAGTAAGTTTGGGGAAATCAACGCTGAAATCGACATTGTTTATGGAGGCCCTCCATGCCAGGACATCAGTTATGCAGGACCTGGAGGCGGCTTGGAAGGAAAGCGAAGTGGACTTTTCTTCGAACTGTGTAGAGTGGTCGAAGAAACTCAACCCGCCTTCGTATTCCTTGAAAACGTTCCAGCCATCAGGACCCGTGGGCTCAAGTCTGTTGTCAGAGCACTTACCGATTTACGGTATGATTTACGGTGGACTTGTGTATCTGCCCAAGAAGTTGGTTCCCCACAAAAAAGAGCAAGGTGGTTTCTCCTTGCCAGACGGAATAGGCTTACTCCCAACACCAGCAGCAAGGGATTACAAAGGAGCACGGAAACCAGAGACATTAGCCAAAGCGAAAAGAGGTCCCAGGAACAGTTTACCAGATTATCTACGACACCATTTTGGAATCAAGAAACCCTCGATAGACTTGTACGCTTGGATGATGGGACTTCCTTCAGGGTGGACAGAATTAAGGCACTTGGAAATGGTGTCGTGCCCCAGCAAGCAAGAGAAGCTTTCATGCGACTTAGTGGGATGGTATAAAAATGGTAAGAAGTGAAGGTGTAGTCCTAGCTTGGGATTCAAATTACGAAGTATTAAGGAATGGAACCATTTATTCTCGGAGGGCAAACAAGTTCCTTAAGTTTAATTCTTCACACAAAGGAGGATACTTGAGAGTATTCTTACCTTGTGTTTCTGCAGATGAGCCCGGTTGTAAATATTACCTAGTTCACAGAATCATTGCAAAGCATTTTCTTCCAAACCCAGGTAACCTACCATTGGTTTGTCACAAAGACGATAATCCTCAAAACAATAGTATTGACAATTTGTTCTGGGGAACCGACAAGATGAACTCAGATGATAAAATGTCAAAGAACAGACAAGCCAAAGGCTTTCAATTACCACACACTAAGTTATCTGAAAGAGAAGTGAATCAGATAAAGAAGTGGATAGGGTATGGAGCCACTTCAACTGTGCTAGCGGATATATATGAGGTCTCTAGTAGTATGATTAGGCGGATTTCTAGAAAGGAGCGGCGATGTTAAGGGTTGTCCCCCAACAAGCCAAAGAAGCCTTCAAAAAACTGATGGGTCAGAGCAACAGTTGGTTCAGCGGCGGCAGCGATGATTAGACGATACTGGAGCTGGAATATTAGTAATGGTTGGGGCAG
>PJEL010001378.1_pt1 | contig 24907 bp, 20 predicted proteins | sample 1853271 | NCBI WGS metagenome assembly PJEL01 (sample SAMN08108733, study PRJNA415343) | Invertebrate metagenome, whole genome shotgun sequencing project. | host: Globobulimina | place: Sweden: Gullmar Fjord | collected 2015-08
CTTCTACAGTTGACGGCATGATTTGATTCTGTTAGTATCTAAATGGTTGAGTTATCATGTGAATTCTGAACTCACTTGTCAGGGAGGAGGGGCCCAATCAGGGCGACCTGGCTAGTTCGAAGATCGAATTCAAGTGAATCCCCAACTCAGCCAAGTAGGGAGGAGCTTGTGCGTCCCGAGCGTTCAAGCAGTTGTTTTATGGCAGCGAAACTGAATAGCCTTGCCAACACAGTTGATTTGTATTTGTGTTTTTGACCATTGATCTCCTTAGATTCGTGATGCAGTTGGTTAGGTGTTTCGCGCTTACGTTTCATTTTGAAATGTAGGATCATGAGTCTATAGGAGCAGCTATGGAATTCTTAGAGGATACCGATAGGTCTGGTGATTACGCGAGTATCGAACTACCCTCGAGCCACGAGGATCCAGTGGATAGGCAGGTTGTCGGTGATCCAGTCGCTATTAAAATGAAGGTAGTCGAATCGAGAATCAGGATTCAAGAGAATGAAAGCAAGAATTGGATATTCTTGACAAGACTGGTGTTTGGATGTGTAGTGATCTTGCTTATTTTGGAATTGATCTCGTCGACGTTCTACGGGATTGGGGAGAGACCAGATATTTGGAACATGATCAAGCCGGTGGTCTATATGATCGTCGGTGGCGTGTTCGTTTCAAGGCGACAACGAAATGGGCAAGACAGCGACTACCAAGAGTTTGAATAAGCGACTGCAGCTGGACCTCACCGATGAAATGCGGGAGTTGGTCTCCGAGCTAGCTGATGACACAGGCGCATCTACGAGGGCAGAAGTTGTTCGCAACGCAATCAGTGTTTATGCTGCTCTTGTAGGCGAGTTCAACAAGGGCGGGGAGATAGAGATCATTCATAGAAAGAGCCGATCAAAGGCTGTGTCGAGATATCGGCTCCTTCTGCCGTTTGCACGCAAAACGAACTAGCTTCTGTGATCATTGATAAGCCATAATCACTTCCCCCGCGTGCGAGATTTCCACCCCTCATGAGCCAGAAACGGCTATCGGTGGGGAGAAGTAAGTAGTTTTGTTGAAACATGTAACTACTTTCTGGTCAATTGTTTATGTTCGGTTAGAGTGGCCGCGTCAACGTGATTTGTAATCTGCAGGTCGCCGGTTCGAGTCCGGCCGGTGGCTTTCCTAACCCATTGTTCTATATGGGTTTACGATTCTCCTCAAATGTTAGTTTGTCCTTGGTGTATTGCATCGTATGTGCTGCATGCTGTGTGTCGGTGCCGCCCTCTGGATCCACCGGTGCGCCAGGATGAATCAGATCCTCTGATCAAACAGCAGTGCGGTTACCTTCAATTCATCGAATATCGGTCAATCGTGCATCCATCAAGGGCAATTGAATTGGCAAGTGGGGGGTATTGCCAGTGGAATCTTCTACCTCAACCTGTGGTGCAGGAAATCTGCTCCAGTCCGACCAGTACTTCGTCGATTGCAATCAAACGGCGAGTTGATCTCATGAAGTGAGCAATTGCTATGTTTCAACTGCGCAATTTGGTATTAGGACGTACCTTGAATTGAAGATCTAGAAAGGCACAAAGATCAGCGATCTATCCCCCACAGTATTTGTTGTCGATGATGATGTTGTCATGCGCCGCATTGTGCTGCGATGCCTAAAGCAATATCAGACAATTGAATGCGCTTCGGGCGATGAAGCTTTGAACATGTTGTCACATATGGACACACCGCCTGACCTCTTTCTCCTCGATATGGAGATGCAAGGGATGCGAGGCGATGAGCTTTGCGTTCGAATCAAAGAGCAGGAAGCATTCAAGGATGTGCCGGTCATCGTGATGACTGCGCACACAGATTTGGAAACAAGGCGAATCACATTTGCTGTGGGTGCGGTGGATTTTGTACAGAAGCCGTTCGATCGGGTGGAATTGCAAGCTCGAACCGGCGTACATATTCGACAGTACCGTCAAGCTCAAGAGCGCCAAGCGTTGGTTGAGCAACTGCGAGAAGAGGCTGAAGCCAAGGCTCAACAACTGGTACACGCGGACCGGCTGTCCACTCTAGGTACATTGTCAGCCAGCATTGCACATGAGATCAACAACCCAAACATGTACGTGCGAGGCAACGCGAACATCATGGATCGGTTGTGGCCCACCATCGAAGAGGGGCTTCGTGAATGTCAATCACAGGGCATCGGCGACGCCAAAAGAATCAATATGGCGTTAGAGGAAATGCCAAAAATGATTGCGGCGATATTGGACGGGACAGATCGCATTTCTGCTATCGTCGAGAGCGTGAAGCATTACTCTAAAGTGCAGAGTCAATCAGGTGGGCCATGTGATTTGAATGAGGTCCTGCAACAAGCGATGGATCTGTGTCAAAACACGTTGAAAAAGGACATTGAAATTGACTTGCAATTGGCGAGCAATCTGCCTGCTGTCCGAGGCGATGCGCAACAACTGGTACAAGTATTGATCAATTTGATGGTCAATGCCGTACATGCCATGGAAGGTCAAAGCCGCACCCGAAAAATGGTCATCGCAAGTCGACCTTCTTCACCGGACACTGTCGAGCTCACTATCAGGGATACCGGCAAAGGGATTCCTGCGGACAAACTCAATTCCATTTGGGACGCGTTCTACACCACCAAGCCAAATGAAGTGGGGACCGGCCTCGGGCTGAGTGTTGTACGCTCAATCATGCGCCGACATGCTGCCACTATTGATGTTGAATCCACACAAGGTGTAGGCACGACCTTTACATTGCACTTCTCGAGTAAACAAGCGGATACCGCCAACACAGTTCATGATTCCAGTGGATCCTGCCCAGGGGAACGCTCGGAGTCTCACACGCCCGCCATCCGGGCAGCATAATTCGCAGGGGAACACAATGGATCTTCAAATACGCATTCTAATCGTTGACGATGAGCCGGAAATCACCGCGGTTTTGGAGCGACATCTCACGCTTGAAGGGTATGACGTTGAAGCGTGCAATAACCCCGTTGAAGCGCTGGCCAAGATCAAGACAGATAACTACATGGTGGTTATTTCGGACATTATGATGCCCCAAATGTCAGGTATTCAGTTACTTCAGGAAATCAAAGCTTATCACGGCGGGATCCAAGTCATCATGTTGACCGGATACGTCACGATGAGCAACGTATTGTCATGTATGCGGAGCGGTGCATCCTCTTGCACATTCAAACCATTACACGACATGAATGAAATCACACGCGAAGTCGATAAGGCGGTCGAGGACATTCGAGCGTGGCAAGACAGACTGGTTCGACTGCAAGGACTCGAACGAACAGATGCTATCGCTAGTTGATCATCACGCATTGGAGCTTGAATTCATTTGAGCGATGTCCGCAAGCATCGTCAATTTATCACGAATAGCCAATGTTCAATTGAGCAGGGGCATCAAAGAGGTACGCCATGGGAAGTCCTGTATTTGAAGTTGATCCAGAGATTCTTAGCGCATTTTTCGATGAATCGGAAGAGATGCTTTCGGATCTTGATTCTCTCATCGTTGAATTGGAATCTAGGCCGGAAGATGTTGATCTCATCAATCAAATATTTCGACCGTTTCATTCACTGAAGGGGAATTCTGCATTCTTCGGGCTTGTCGCGGTCAAAAATCTGGCTCATGAGTTGGAGACTTTGCTGGACCATGCGCGTCAGCATCGTTTGATCATCGGTAGTGATGGGATTAGTCTGCTCTTACGCGGGTTGGATGAATTCAAACGACTTTTGGCGGGGGCGCGAGACGGCGCGGTCGAAGAAACGCTCTCGGAGGAGGCGGAAGCGATTGTCAAGATCGCTCAGGAGATGTCTAACGGCGGGAGCGATACCCCTGCAGAGTGCACGCCTTCCGATGTCGAAGATGTCTTGAGTTGGATTGATAATCTAGATGAGTCCGTCAAAGCAAGTGCACCGCAAGACACCATCGGTAGACTCTCAAAATTTGTTGAAGTAACTTCCGGAGAGCAATGCGCCGACAATTCCAAGAGCTCATCCAGCAGCGCAACCAACGAAATTGAGGAACTAACAGAGATTTTGGATGCACCCATCGATGTCAAACTCGATGATGCAAGAACATTGAGAGTTGGTGAACTCCTGGATTGGATGTTAGAAAGCGCGAAGCCAACGGTGAAAGATGCGGTCAAGGAGATGCGCGACCAATACATGTTGTTCACTGGTACCGCAGTCGGATTTGATGACTTGCTTCAAGCTTCGTTGAAAGAGCAGCTCGTTGTCATTGCTTCGCAATTTATCCACATCGATTCAGCAGCAGGCTCATTGAACGAAAACGAAGCAGAGAGTGGCGCTTCAGCGATAGCAGGTGAATCGATATCTAAGAGTGGGAGTGAAGGATCCAGCCCCGCGCAAACAGTGAAGAAGAAAGGGCCTGCGAATAGCAAATCCGCCCCGGCCCGAAGCCAAACCATTCGGGTAGCTACCGATTCGCTCGACGAGTTTATGCGCAGTGTTGGAGAGCTTATTACGGTCGCAGAGGGTTTTGATTTGGCCAACCGGCGTCTGCGCGGAGCGGGCATACAGATGGATATCCTGCGTGATTTGGATACCACCATTCGCGGGTTCCGTGAATTGTCGGAAGAGCTATTGGAAAATGTAGCTGCGGTTGTTCGAGTGCCGTTGACTGGCGTCTTAGGTCGTGTGCCTCGTATGACACGGGATTTGGCGACTTCTTTGAGCAAAGAGGTTGCGGTTGAGATTACGGGTGAGGAAATCATGGTCGATCGCACGACTGTAGAGATTCTGGAAGACCCGTTTACACATTTGATTCGCAATGCCGTTGACCATGGATTGGAAACACCCGAGGAACGACGAGCCTCAGGAAAGTCTGAAACTGGAACTCTCCGAATCGAAGCACGCGAAATTGGTGGCACGCTTGAAATTTCAATCAAAGACGATGGCAAGGGAATCGATCCACAAGTGATACGGGAAAAAGCAGTGGAGCGTGGCTTCACCACTGAATCAGAAGCACAGTCCATGTCTGATCGAGAGTCATTGCAGCTCATTTTCCAACCTGGATTCTCGATGGCGAAGGAAGTTAGCGATGTGTCCGGGCGTGGAGTAGGCATGGATGTCGTTCGCAGTAACATTCAAAAGGCGGACGGCGAAATCACGATTGACAGCACTCCCGGCGAGGGAACCACGCTCATTGTCCGCATTCCGATCGAACGGGCTGTCGTGGTTATGGAAGGCATTATCGTGAGGTTCGGTAGCCAATTCTTCATCGTTCCCGTCGAGAAGATCAAGCGAATGCTCCAGCTTGAAGGATCGAACATGGCAACGGTGGCAGGCCGAGCCAAAATGCTCAACACGAATGAAAAGCTTTATCCCGTGCTCCGTCCCTTTGGCATTGAAGCATCGAAGAGCCAAACCGATGATCAGCATTTGAATGCGCTGATCATCGTTGAATCACTTGGGAACGAGATTGCCCTGCATGCGGACGAGATCCTTGGGCAGCAACGATTCTTGCTCAAGCGTTTGAGTGGTGTGTATTCCAACTTGCCCGGCGTGGCGGGGGCTGCACTCTTGGGGGACAGCAGCGTTGCTCTGGTATTGAGGCCAGATGATTTGGGCGAAATGATCGACAGGCAAGATGTGGTCGCAGCCTGATCTAGGAATGACGCGAATATCAACACGGAGAAAGCAGAGGCGCAAAAAAGTCGCAGCAAGCGATGGTTGAGAGTTCGCGCTCGCATATCGCTCAAATAATTATGGGACTCCACCGAAATTCATGGGCGGAATCAACCTTCGCCGAAGATCATCGTGCCACATCGAGCATAGTCTCGACTAAGGTGACCGGACGCACTCTCTATTCGAGATTGAAAAAGTGCGTGTCAGGTAAACTCGACAGGAGTAGCTGATGTCAATCAGCTTCCTGGTATAGGAGTATACGGTGAGTCGAAAACAGCAACCAAACAATACTATTGATACGAACGCCATGAAGAGTCACGACGGGCAGGCTGCTATTCCAAGGCAAGCCGCTCAAGTGTCACACCAGCCAACCGTGATTGGGGAGACATGCCGCCTTACTGGAGACCTCGTTCTCGAAGGTGATGCAATTATTCTCGGCACTGTCGAAGGGATGGTAGAAGTGACTGGCCAATTGGAAATAGGGCAGTCGGGTGTGGTCAGAGGCTCCATCCGAGCAACCATGGCTGAATTGTCCGGCCAAGTAAATGGCGATGCCATTTGTGAAACCGAGTTACACATCGCCTCGTCTGGTACATTGCTGGGGAACATCTATACCCGGGCGTTTGTTGTACAAGATGGAGCGACTTGTCGAGGCCAATGTATCATCGGCCATCATGCAATGGAAGCTGCGGAACAAAGTAGCGAGAACATTTGTGTGATTCGCAATTCATCTGAAAATGAGAGCCCTGATGCTATGGACACAGTCGGTCGCATCACAACCTCAACCAATATCGCCGATGATACCATTGAAGATGACGCTTCAGCAAATCAAGGAATCGCAACCAAATCATCCTCAGTGGCAGGATTGATGCGTCGGCGATCATCTGTGTTGCAAGGCGCCAACTCCAATCGAAGCGCAAACAGTGCGTAGATGCTTCGGATGAGGAAGTGAATTGAATCCTTGCAAGCATCGTGAGACAGAGTCGTCTCGCAGTGTTTGTGAAACTGTGTTTGATGAACAGTCGCGGGGCAAGAGATGACTCGCCCGGTCGGCCAGTGAGTGAGGGCTCCAGTGTCGCGAATCCTTCGCGCAATTACCCATGCAGAACGCCCGCTTCGGCGACTGTTGCTGGAAACGCCTTTGCTGGGTACCGAGCCTCGCCTACCTGAACAGATGGTCTGTTGTCCACAATGTGGCCGGTCCGCCAAGCACGCTGCTCGCGCTATCAGCGCTCGCTGTCCGTTTTGTGCGGCTCACCTTCCACTCGAACATGCAAGAATAACCGGTAAATCCACGGGGAGGATTACTACCTTGGGAACCGTACATATTACGAAACGGGGAGCTGCACGAGGCTCCATTGAATGTGGAATGCTCATCGTTGAGGGGCGAATCGATGGCGACGCTGCGGTGCATGGCACTGCAGTCGTTGAACACGAAGCTCACTTTGCAGGCAAACTCAAAGCACATTCGTTGACCATTCAAATGGGCGCAGAATTCAGCGGCGCGATTGACATTAGCAGGCCTGCATACGAAACAGCGCCAATTGATCCAGCAATCGAACACGCAATAGAGCCAATCTCTCCTGAGCCAATTGTCAAACGACGACGAAATATTCACTCAAGGCTTCAGGAAGCAGCAGTGGAAACATCGATCGGCACGACGAAGACACAGTTGAATACTGCAACTCTCAACGAGAATCAGCGGTCGGTAGGCTAGCAAGATTGGCGGGTTGACGCGTCGCAAATGTTGGTCCATCTAAAGTAACAATCCGCGATGCCATATGATTGGCAATCGCGGACTGATTTGAGACTCACTTCACCAAGTTGTTCTTGGGCATTGCTTAGGCTTGCGCCAAGTATGCGGCGATGAGATCTCGGGCGGATGAGAGGTCTCTGCGGTGGATCATTTCGGTTACTGTGTGCACATACCGCGTCCCCACAGATATCGTAATGGATTTCGCCCCACACGCTGCTTTCTGGATCGCAGCAGCATCCGTCCCGCCTAAGGGAAGTATGGACCGCTGGTGACGAATCTTCTTGGCGAGTGCGACCTTTTCAAATTCCCGAACCAATTCATAATTAGAAATGGAAGCCCCGTCCATCACGGTGAGAGCTGCGCCCTCGCCCTGCTTGGTGACTCGCTCGGTCTCATTGTTGCCGGGCGTATCGCAGCACAATGTAACATCAATGCCTATGCCAACATCCGGCTGCACTGCAAAAGCGGATGTGATCGCCCCTCTTAATCCGACCTCTTCTTGCACGGTAAAAACGCAATGTACTTCAGCGGCGTGTCCAGCTTTCTTGGTGGATTTGGCCAACTGACGTACTGCTTCAATGCCAAGCCAACAAGCCACACGATTGTCCATCGCCTTGCTGACCAACGTGTCGCCGATCTCTTCAAACGGCTCGTGGAGGACAACCATGTCTCCGATTTTCACACGCTTGGCGACTTCTTTTTCCGACATCCCCAAATCGATGAAGAATTCTGAGACTGCGGGTACTTTCTTGCGTTCTTCAGGCGAAGCAATGTGCACAGGCTTTCCGCCTGGATTCATCACGCCGATAAAGTCGCCGTTGTCAGTACAGACAAGAACCCGCTTTGAAAAAAGATTTCGTGTGTCAAATCCACCCGCGGCATTGAGCCACAAGAATCCGTTGGAATCAACATGGCGAACGTAAAAGCCAATTTCGTCCATATGACAAGCGAGCATGACTCTCTTCGGTTTCTTGCTGCGGGCAGTTCGCTTCTTCGTTGGCTTACGAACGCATAAAAGTGAACCCATCGCATCCACACGAACCTCATCAAAGAGCCCGTCAATTTCATCTTTGATGATCTGACGGACGCGTTCTTCTCGTCCTGGGATGCCGGGCGTCTCGCACAACTTCTTGAGCAACTCAACATTCAACATGGGGATTCCCTTATTTTCGAGTATCGAACTCCGAACTGGAGCATTGTCTCCCTATCATAGGCCAAGAAGTGTAGAAGCAAACACTTGGGGAGTAGGCTGAGCCTCTCGAAATTGTTTAGATCCTTATTTGAACTGGAGCACATCTAACATGGCAACTGTCAGTCCGCTCAATAACATGCACGAATCATCGGGGGCGCAGTTTCTATCGTATGGCCCAATCGCAATTGATCGTATCGTATCATCTGCTGGTGCCTCCGAGCAGGCAGAAGAGGGACAGAATCGCGATCCTATTAATGTTGTTGCAGCTTTTGCAGATGTCGAAATAGAGTATGCGACATTGCGCAAAGCCGCGGGCGTCATTGATTTGCCACACCATGGCACAGTGCTCGTTAAAGGCACGGATGCAATGGAATTTCTAAATCGCATGTTGACCAATGACGTTCAACCGATTGCACAGCGTCAATCAGTGCGTGCGTTTTGGCTAAATCGCAAGGGTAGAATCCAAGCGGATGTGGTCATCACTGCTCTGGAAAATGGTGACGTGGTGATGGATGTCAATGCTTTTGCTTCCTCATTGGTGACGACAAGCCTCAATACATTCCTCTTTTCGGAGGACGTGACGATAGTTGATGTCACTCAGGAATGGCATCGCATTCGTTTGTGTGGGCCACGGTGCAAGGAATATGTTGCCGCAATTGTGGACGATCCGGTCGAGCGGTCTTCCATAACAGAGCTAGAGTTGGATCATTTTTGCTCCGTGACCTTCAATGAGTCAGAGGTGATGATCCACCTTGGCAAGCATGGCGGAGAACTGAGCGTTGACGTTTTGTGTCCGTGCTCAACCGTTGGATCGTTCGTGGGTTTACTCATGGGCCGGAATGTAGCAGACGGCTTGCGCCCGGTCGGATGGGCAGCGTTCAACATTGCACGGATCGAAGCAGGGGAGGTAGCGTTTCTCACGGACTTCGGGTTCGATTCACTACCTCATGAAGCGGGGGAGGTCCTGCATCAAGCGGTGTCATTCAAGAAGGGCTGTTATCTCGGGCAGGAGATTGTCGCTCGCATGGAGAGTCAAGGGCACGCCAAGCAGTGTTTGGTAGGACTCCGCTTTGACAATAGCGAGGAGGAAGTACCATCGGTTGAAGCACCGGTGTATGCAGTAGCATCCGACGGGCAGCCAGGCGATTGCATTGGTGTGATCACCAGCGCTGCGCCTAGCCCTATGTTGGGCAGTGCTAACATTGCATTTGCAATGATGAAGTATGATGCAGCATCAGTTGGGACAGCGGTCGTAATCACTACGCCAACCGGACGAATGGAGGGTGCGGTGCATACTCTAGAGTTCTGGTCTGCATCCACGTCCGAGCCCTCGAACAGGAACTGACGATAAAGCGTTGAATTCTTCGCCTGTATGCACAGTCAGGCAGCTCGGGAAGTGGTCTCGTTGGAGTCTTCAACCGGAGCCATTCGGGCACGTTCCATTGCGGCGGAAGCATCTATGTCTTCCGACAACTCAATGAGTGGCTTGATGTCGTCACTGTTCAAATCCTTGATCTGCAACAGCCCTTTTTCTGAGACAAAGACTTCAATTGGACCTTTGATGTCCATCAGTGTTTTAAGTGCAAAGCCTTTGGCGATGATAACACTGTCCGCAAACAACATTTTCCGAACAGTGAGTGAAGGTTGCGTCGATTCACTGAGTGCGATGTTTATTTCATCACGTTTGGTGTTGAGTAAGTCGAGTCGATTACCCCACTCTATCATCGTAAACTGGATTTCGGTGAGCCGTTCGCGATTGGTGGCACCAGTGTTTGCACCACTTGCATTGGTGATCATTTCCATTTCGTCTTGGGCTGCGGTATTGTGCTGTTCGCACACAGGGATAAAGAGATCGAGTTTGGAAAGGGCATCGGTCAGCTCTGGAACATCCCCAAGTGAAATCGTCGTTGGAACACCGCTTGGGCTACCAACAACATCCAGTTCAATTGAGTTGCCGACCCGTGTGAGCCCACCAATGATCGCACCCTTTGCAATTCTGATGTCGCGACCAACAATGAGGTCGCAGTTGACGATCTCTTTTTCAATCTCCATATCGCGTTCAATTCGCCCCCGCACCGCTTCGAGATACCGCGCGAGGAGATTGTTGCCGACGAGGATGGTGCCTTTTTCCTTGCCCGCCATTCCTCGGTTGAGTATAGCGTTTTGGCCGGTGCACAATTCTGCCGCTTCGACGAGGCCATGTATTGTGAGCTCGCCTGAACATTCGACCTGAAAGCAGTCGCGTACACCTTTTTGAATCACCACGGAGCCGTCAAATTTGATATGCCCAGTCCTAAAATCGACATAGTCTGGAATGTCGAGCAAATCCAGAATCTTAAGGCGATCATTAGCGAGGGTTATGAGGCCCGACCGTTTGGCAATGACCTTCCCATCATCTAAAATTTCGACGCTCTGATCGGTATGCAGGCGAAATGTCAACCCCGGTTGCGCGGGTATTGAACCGCCATCAATTGCAACTCCATCGCGCCCAGATTCTGGTTCATTGAGGGTGGCGATGAAATCACCTTCAGTCGCCATGCGATAGACATTGGTGGTATAGTGATCAACATTCTCATCATCTTCAACTTCATCAGGGGTGTCGTCAGTTGGATCGAAGCCGGGCTCCCAATCTAGGCCACCGTCCCGACCTTTGACCGGTGCAGAGCCTCTCGCAATGAGTTGATTGACGGAATGTCCAGGGTTTTCGCAGTAGGCCTTGATGGCACTTTCAATCTCCTCCAATACGGTGGTGGTCACCAGCACACCTTCGCCTTGGACGATTGCTTTGCAGGACTCGAGTTCAAGAACGGCGGCATCGCATTCGCTAGCAATGACAAGATAGGCCTCTAGACGCCCTTGTCGAACCTCGACTTTGACCGATTCCTCCAACGTCATGGGTTTGTTCTCACAGGATTGGAAGGGCCTGATTCAAAACCGTTTCTATTCGCAGCAGCGCAATGGCCAGAAAACCGAAACGGTGATACCAGTGCCGCCGAAGTTACTATCCCTGCAGCAAGTATGGCATGTTGCGGTTGAGGATCGCGTTCGCCATTCGGTCGGTCACATTGGCTTGAAGGACATACCATTAATCCTGGTCCTATTGCCTTGGCGAACATGGCTGGCTTTTGAAGAGATGCAGCCGACACGAAGCGCGCGGTGTCGGCCTGCTCACGTTAGCCCTGAGATTATGCCGCGGCCACTTTTTCCATCGTTTCGTTGATACGCTGAGCCAAGAGGTCCGGCGTAAATGGTTTGACCACATAATTGTTAACGCCCGCCTTGATGGCATCAATCACGCGAGATTTTTCGGTCTCGGTGGTGACCATGATGATGGGCGTGGTCTTTTCTTTTTGACGGTACGTTCTTACAAACGTAATGCCATCCATGTTGGGCATGTTCCAGTCCACCAGCAACAGATCAGGCTCGAAAGCTCCAACCTTGCTGAGTGCGTCCTGGCCATCACAGGCTTCTTCGATTTCAGTATGCCCCAACTGCGCAAGAACAGATTTCTGGATGTTCCGCATTGTTCGGGAATCGTCTACAAGCATAATTTTCATCTGATGAAACTCCGACGAAAGTAAATGGGTTCAGGGATTAGGCTGCCGCAGAATCAGAAGTGGTTGCATTGCCAGCTTTTGTGGTGCGATCCTGAATGCAAACTTCGAGGACAAAATTGCCACAGTCGGTTTCGCAAGGGATTCCGATACAGGGGATATCCTTAGGACGTCCAATGGCATGGTTCGGACCAGTTACAACACTCGGGCAACTGATAGAGACATCTCTATTCTCGAAATCCGCTTTGGCGTTGCCGGAGACCATATTGATCAGTTCGCCAACTGCATCCGTGAAGTCTTCATGCTCAACCGTCATTTCCATGCCGGTAAAAACAGTTACGATGCGTTCAGCAGCTTCAGTTGGGAAACTGATGACGACGCTCCCTACCACATCACCAGACAAGCCGATAATGCCTGAAACGTCATAGGTCGCTGATGTTGCGTCAATTAAAGCGGGGTCTTGGACTTCCACTTGTAGTTGCAGCATCATCGAGAAAACGTTCTGTACTGATGAGATGAATGGTCGAATGAATGCGGGATCCATAGTTTTTGCTCCTAGGTGCAAGGCTGGTCGGCTTAATATAAACCGTTAACTGGCCATTCGGATGGATTGGGCCTTACCTTCAATAATCTTTGCAACATCGAGGATGAGACTAACGCCACCATCGTCACGAACGGTCGCGCCACTAATCGCAGGGTTACGTCCAACCCCATCGTCCAGTGGTTTGATAACAATTTCCTGTTGTCCAACAAGGGATGACACCATTAGGCCAGCCGACTTCTCGCCGGACTCGACGACCACAGCAAATAGATGTTCATACCCATCCTTGCGTATCTCAAACTCATCACTCAGGTTGATCAAGGGCAGGACAGAATCCCGCAAACGCATGACGACCTGACCATTTACGGTTGAGAGTGCAGACGGCTCTGGACGGACGATTTCTTTGATGTTGGTCAAGGGAATGGCGTAGGTCTCTTCTGAGACACACACTATCATTGCGTTGAGAATGGCTACCGTTAATGGAATCTTGATTGAGATCGTGGTGCTTTCGCCTTCCACAGATTCAAGGTCCAAAGAACCATCCAGCGATTCGATGTTCGTGCGAACAACGTCCATGCCGACGCCACGACCGGATAAGTTACTGACCTGAGCAGCGGTTGAGAATCCCGCCTTCATGACAAGCATGATGATTTGCTTGTCGGTCATTGCCTCCAGCTCTTCGGGAGTCACAATGCCTTTGCTCAGCGCGCTTTTGGATATACGATCTCGGTTCAAGCCTGCACCATTGTCGCGAATCTGAATGCAGACATGACTACCTTGGTGGGCAGCCTCAATGCAAATGGTGCCTGTCTCTGGCTTGCCCGAAGCAGCGCGCGTTTCTACATCTTCGATGCCATGATCGGCGCTATTGCGGAGGATGTGTACGAGCGGATCGCCGAGTTCCTCTAGGATAGATTTGTCAACTTCGGTCGCGCCACCAATGATTTTCAAGTCGATTTTCTTGCCGGTATTTCGAGCGAGATCACGTATGAGGCGAGGATATTTTCCAAATAGTTTGTCTAATGGCTGCATGCGTGTGCGCATGACACCCATTTGAATGAGACTCGATACATGATCAAGATCATTGGAAGCTTGACTCAAGGACTCTGTGAATTCTTGAGAAATATCACCGAGTGCTGCCGTATTGCGCGAGAGCGCTGCAATACGATTCTTTTGGATAACCAGTTCGCCCACGAGATTGAGTAGCGTTTCCAAGCGGCCGACTTCGACGCGGATAGTCGCTTCCGCTCGACCCTTAGCGGTGTTCTTGCCTTTTCCTTCACCACTCGAATTGGTTGAAGCATTACTCGTTGATGGAGGTGTTGATGTTTTAGAATCCGAAGAATTCGTAGTCGCATTTTCTGACGATTCAGTTGCGGTCACCTCATCGGTCTTTGATTCTTCAGAGGCAATCGCATCAGTGGGGGACACGGTAATCATATCAACACGAAGGGCGTCAGCAGCGGTGCTGCCATCAGGCAGCATGGCCGTAGGCTCTAGAACATGACCGAGGAGGACATCAACAAGCCGTTCGCCGAGCAAAGATGCCTCGATGGTGCGCATGATCCCATCGGACATGCATTCGTGCTGCGTGCGCAGCATGATGACGATGGCCTGCAAGCGAGGCAGAGCCTGATTCAAATGTTCCTGAGAAATGCCAGCGAGTCGATCACCTGCTACCTCCAAGTAGCTGACGAGTGTACCCATGGAATTGAATTCAAAGAACTCAACACACCGACTGAGTGATTCTGTAATTGAAACCAATTCCTCTGCAGCATCATCGACCTTGGTGATGTCTGTACATTGATCCAGCTCAGCACTAATCTGATCAAGACACTCCATCAAGTCTGACTGCATGTACTCAATTAAGTCTTGCTTGCTTTCCGGGAGGTCGATCGGGGTGTCGTAAACGGCACCATCAAAGGAGTCGATGACGGGCTTATCGCTACCGGCGTCCGACAGCGTGGCAGTGGTGTCTGGATTGGGTTCAGAGGAAGCCTTGGCGGCCTCGGGTGATGGTTTATCTTTGGAAGATGATGCTCCGCCCGTAATGTCCAGCAAGCACTGAATGAGATCCGTTGGCCCAGGGCTGGGTTGCTCACCTTCCCCAAGTTCGGTCAATTGATGGCGGATAATGTCAACAGACTGGAGAAGCACATCCATGATGTGTTCGTCAATCTTAACTTCGCCGGTTCGAATGATATTAAGCGCATCTTCCGCTTTGTGGGCAAACTCAACGAGATGCACTATCTCTAAGAAAGATCCAGAGCCCTTGATGGTGTGGAGGGCACGGAAAATTCGGTTGAGCAGTTCAATATTTTCCGGTTGATCTTCCAAGGTGACCAGATCAGCATCCAGCTCATCGATCAATTCGCCGCTCTCGGTCAGGAAATCGTTGAGAATGTCTTGGTCAAGAAACTCCATTGACATAATTTCGCACCTAGTTCCACGTCTGTCGTTTTAGTCGTCGCTTCGTCGTCAGGTTGAGCGATCGATTGAAATTATGAGAGAATGCCGCCTCGGGTGTAGCAAAACGCATGAGGCACCGATATTGGGGCCAGCCGCGTTTCAAGTTCGCGGAGGGACTCACTGTGACCGATGAACAAATAGCCATCGTCTTGCAATTGATTGTCAAACATCGTAATGCACTTCTGTTTCATGTCATCGTCAAAATAGATCATCACATTTCTACAGAAGATCACATCCCATTGCCCGTGTCGATGTGCCCGATGAACATCCTTGAGATTGAGATTTTCGAAGGCCACCATGGATTTGATGTCTTCTTTGATGTCATAGAAATTGCCTTCGGTACTGAAGTAATTCTTGAGGTCAAGAGGTGATGTATTGCGAATTGAGTACTTGGTGTACCGGCCACTTTCAGCGGTGGCAAGAGCTTTGTCGCTAATGTCTGAACCCAATATTTCAATGTGCCAATCGGGCAAACGAATTCCCAGCGTGCGCTGGATCATAATGGCGAGCGTGTAGGGCTCTTCGCCGGTTGAGCAGGCAGCCGACCAAATGCGGAGCCGCTTCGTTGCCTTGCGAGCATCGATCAATGTGGGTAGGATACGAGATTCAAAAACATCTAACTGTGGTTCATTCCGAAAGAAGCTCGTTTCATTGATCGTGATCCGATTGAACATCTCCTGGAATTCATCGTTGTGATACGGTCCAATGCTGAGGAAGGTTACATAGTCATCAAAAGACGCCATTTTCAGTTCTTCGAGGCGATGGGCTAACCTAGACTCGAGAACATATTTTTTGGAATCCTGAAAATGAATCCCGCTTCGTTCGTACACAATTTTGCGTAAACGATTGAACTGGGTTTCGGTCATTGCAATCTTCGTAGCCGGCATCGTTCATTTCCTATGCGTGTTAGGGATCAGATGATCAATGATCGTGAGCAATGTGGCTCAACCTGCGTCCGTATCTTCAGCTTTCTGCGCGGCACTGCTCATAGAGTTCACGACGGACTGCGAAAACAGGCGTTCGATATCCAAGAGAATGAGCAACCTGTCTTCAAGTTTGCCGACGCCTTCGATGAAATCACTGTCAACGGAGCACACAAGATCTGGTGGAGGCTCAACGATTGATGAACTAATTCGCAGTACTTCATGCACTCGATCGACTATGAATCCCACAATGCGCTCGTGAATCTCTACTACAATGATGCGGCTCTCGTCGTTCCATTCTGTGCCGGTTTGGCCAAATCGCTTTCGCAGATCGATCACCGGGATAATTTTGCCACGAAGGTTGATCACTCCTTCAACTTCTGGCGGCGATTGAGGAACCCGAGTCAGCTCCATCATGCGATTGATTTCTTGAACCGCAAGGATGTCAACGGCAAATTCTTCGCCAGTCACTTCGAAAGTAACCAGCTGCAGTTGTTCGTTGTCGTTTGAACTGGATTGGCTAGATTGACTTAAAGTGCTGGCAGACGGGGTTGCGGTAGTTGACATTTTCGAATCTCCGATAATTTAGCAATGTTGCAGCGTGAAATACTCGTGGAGCACGTGAGTTGTCAAGATTTCTATCTAACAACTTTGACATGCGAAAATTAATGATCTGCCTTTGGCCAAGATCGATGACTACTTGGACGTTGGTCCTAACTCAATGACTTGCCGAGAGACGTTGATCATCAGGTGTATCGGAAAGGGGTCGTCGTGAATCCAGCGCGGGAACTCAAATGCGGCAAAAAACAAACATGAATTGGCCTTAGAGCACAGTGTGCGCCTAGATCACGCTACCACGATACACAATCAGTGACTTGGATGAGCAATGAGAAATGATGGCTAGTGGTCTAGGAAGCTGCCCGATACGGGGGTTGTTGGTTCTCATATACCATTTGAAGGGCTTTGACCAGTTCGTCAGGGGTTCCAGATGAGTGAGCCAAGCCTGCCTCGATAACCGCTCGAGGCATTCCATAGACTGCACACGTACTTTCGTTCTGCGCGAGCAATGCACCGCCAGCCTTCACAAGCTCCTTCGCACCATCCAATCCATCGCTGCCCATGCCCGTAAGCATAATGCCAAGTGTCTTTCGACCACTCACCTTGGCTGCAGTCTCCATCAGAACGGTCGCAGAGGGTTTGTACAAGAGCTCGACGGGATCGGGCTTCATCCGAATGCGAATGGTGCCTCCACTACCGCGTTGGATGTGGCCATGGGCCCCGCCTGCTAGGACGTAGGCATGGCCTCTCTCCAGAACAGTATCATCTTGCGCATGATGAACAGGTATATTGCTCGAAGCGTCAAGTCGCTCCGCAAGCGATCTCGTGAACAGAATTGGCATATGTTGTGCAATGACGATTGTGGGTTTGAATCCTGCAGGCAAGCTTCGAATAATCTTTTCGACTACTGGGGGCCCACCGGTACTGGATCCGATGGCCACCATATCAAAAGAGCGGTCTTGTAAGATCGAAAAATCAGCTTCCGGACAAGACGCCCCAGCACCTGCCGCGCTGGTAGACTTCGACTTTGAGCGTGCAGCTCTCTTTGCGTTAGGTTTTTTCGCAGCGGCGCGACGTTGTATTATCTGTCGTCGATTGCGGTAGGCAGCCTTTACCTTGTTTCGCAGACTGTCTTCAAGGTCGAGAATGGTTGCGGAAATATAACTAGCATCCTTGGCGACACAATCGAATGCGCCTTTGCCCAATGCGTCTAGAGCGGCCTGTGATCCTTCTGTACTCAAGCTGGAACACATGATCACCGGTGTCGGACACTCGCGCATGATAGTCTCGAGCGCTTCAAGCCCGTCCATTTCTGGCATCTCGATGTCCATGGTGATGACATCCGGCTCCAGTTCCTTTACTTTCTCGACCGCTTGTTTTCCATTGCGCGCAGTGTCGATGACCTGAATAAGGGGGTCAGCGTCCAACATCCGTGAGATGGCTTTTCTCATAAACGCGGAATCATCAACAACGAGCACTCGCACTGTTTTCATCCTCCAGATGGGACCTTAAAAGACTTAGACTTCAAAGAACCCATCGGCCAGTTTAGAAGTTGTCTCAACAGAATTCCGGCAGATCCACGCTATTGGCACTTCAAACAGAGCATGGTCATTTTGCTCGCTGGTTTTGCTTCCAAAAAAAGAGATCGCCACCCACATAAATGTGAGTGGCGATACTCGTATTGAGATTTTTTGAAACGGCCGTTTGAATCCAAACGACAGGGGAGAATCAGCCTCCGTCTGTTGCCAAGAGCTCAGCCTTGACTGCATCGTCAGTGGCCAATTCCTTCATCACATTCTTGGCTTTTTCAGCGGCATCCGTGTAGGGATACTTGGCTGGGATGGCGGCAAATCGCTTGTAGGCTCGGACCTTATCCCCTGATTTCATGGCTCGTTCAGCACGTTTGAATGCTTGGTCTGCCAATTTTGAAGTTTGGCTATTCCTGCGAGCACTGGCGACTGCAGGATCAGACTGAAGCTTGGACAGCACCTTCGATGCATCTTTGCCGACCTTCATACTCTTGAAATCAACGGTGAGACGGCGAAGTGAGGCCATTGCTTTGTCGTAGTGACCCGCATCTGCCTCAGCCTTGGCCAGGGACAACTCATTCTGGGCGTATGTGCTCATGGATGCTTGGATGCGATCGTGATGGGCTTTAAGTGCTTCATCTTCAAGAGCCTTATCATCGATGTTGCGAGACAACGCACGTGCTTGTTCAAAGTCACGTTTTGCAATGGATTCGTCGATTTGCTTCATCAACTTGGCGTTCCACTCGGGACCACCACCTAGACGACGGACTGGAGCATACTCCTTGACGACCTTCGCCAATTCTGTGTCCAAGCCAGCCATGGGGTGACCCTGCCAGCGAATGGTGCCTTCTGGGTCGATGATGAATGCCGCAGGGATTCCATTGACTCGGAATTTTTCTTTGGCTTTCGAACCTGCAGCAACAATGTACTCCATCTTGGTGGACTTCATGAAGGCGTTGACCGTGCCCGCATCTTCATCGCTGATGCCAATGATGACTACACCCTTGTCCTTGAAATCGCGGTTGATTTCGTTCATGTGCGGGATGCTAGTTTTGCATGGGCCGCACCACGTTGCCCAGAATTCAACGACGACGACGTAGCCTCGCAGATCTTCCAATTCAAGGCCGTATTCATTGTTGAATAGTTGGACGGCATCCAATTTGGGCATGCTTTTGCCCGGTTTGATTTGAGCCGTGGCGGTTTGGAAGCCTGTTAGCACAGCTACTGCCATCGCGGCGACGAGTAATGTTCGTTTCTTCATTATTCTCTGGACCTTTCGTATTTTTGAAGCCACAGGGAGGGTTCTCCCATTGAGCACGAGGATATTTTGTTCTTATACGCAGCAATCAACCACTTGGTGCGATAATAACCGAGAGAAGGTCACCCTAATTCTCCGATATTCATCTTGGTATCATCGCAGAAAAGTGTGGTGATTGCAATTCGTTGCCTTGCTAAATGACCATAATCTCCAAAAATGGACTCTGATTCTTGAATTCTACCCAAAAATCCATTATTTCCGTCCGCAAGCTCATCAAGCAATTCGATGGCAAGACCGTTCTGGATGGTATCAACCTCGATGTTCGCGAGGGGGAAATAATGGTGATTATGGGCGGATCAGGGAGTGGAAAGTCCACATTACTTAGACACCTCATCGGATCATTTGTTCCAGAATCTGGATCCGTAGATCTTTTTGGCCATGATCTTGGTGCAATCGACGAAGAGGGGCTGAACGAAGTCCGAAAACGATTCGGCATCCTGTTTCAATCGGGAGCCCTTTTTCAATCTATGACGCTGGCTGAAAATGTAGCCCTGCCTCTGCAAGAGCACACCACACTCGATCAAGTGATTATTGACCTACAAGTAAAGATTAAACTTGAATTGGTTGGTTTGCGTGAGCATGCGGACAAGCTGCCCGCCCAGATTTCTGGGGGCATGAAAAAACGTGCGGGCCTAGCCCGGGCGCTTTCGCTCGATCCGCAGGTGCTCTTTTACGATGAACCGTCTGCCGGGCTTGATCCGGTCACTTCAGCGGGGATCGACCGCCTGATCATGGACCTATCTTCCAAATTGGGCGTCACCAGCGTGGTGGTTACTCATGAAATGGATTCGGCCTTCCGAATTGCAGATAGGATGGCGATGCTGGACAAAGGACGGATGTTACGAGTCGAAGACAGATCCTACTTCGAGCAGTTGCGGGATAGTGTCTGCGACCTGCCGGAGGAAGAAGCGCTCATTCGGCAGTTTGTTCGAGGCGATGATGAAGGGCCAATCACGGAACGCAAGACTGCGACCAATTACATTGATGATCTGCTTGGCGTCGAGATACCAAGCTTGAGTACTGAACCAAGCGTTCAACCCACCCGCATTGTTCGTTAGAGCATGAGTGTTCATAATGTCTACGTTTGAGTCGTAGGCCAATATTGCCAGGGATTGGATGGCTGGCGGCGATTTGGATGGATGACTACCTTTAAAAGAATGGGACCTGCAAATCACCCTGCGGGTTTGGAAGTGAAGCAATGTCGATAACACGTAAGCGCCAGAAAAACAACATTATCGCGGGGTCATTTGTCGTTGTGACCATCGTTGCCTTCTTTTTTGTGATCACGGTGATTTCTGATCTGAGTGGGTTCGGCCGACATCAGGAGATTGCGGTTTGGTTCCCCGTTGATTTGGGTACGCCTGGCCTCGAAGCGGGATCAGATGTCACGATTGCGGGTGTACGTGTAGGACGCGTTGAAGAGGTCAATCTGGTGACGTCGTCTGACGTGCACCAAGGGTTCCACGTCCACGTCGTTCTGAGTCTACCCGCCAAATATGAAGTGTGTAAAAACACGAAAGCAGGGCTGGTGCTCCCCATCATTGGCAGTGGGTCTTTGATTAATCTAGAGGGGTTGGGATCTGGTGAACTACTGCAGCCGGGGGACGTGATAGCGGGTGATGTGGCACCATCCATTCTTCTCCGGTCTGCTGGAATCGGACAGGAAGAGATTGCTGAGATCCAAGCCATCATCGAGAATATTGAGACTGTCACCACTGATATGAGTCGATTTACAACCCTTTTTGACAATGAAGTCACTGCCAATGGCGAGGAGATGGCTCAAGAATTGCTCGATAGCTGGGACAAGATCGTTTCGATTATCGATGAGGCGAAATCTAGTTGGGAAGAGTGGCAGCCCAAGATATCTTCAATGATGGCTAGCGCCGAATCAGGAGCAGCCAAGGCGGACCAATTGATGGCAGATGGACAGGGCATGGTAAAGAACATTGACGATGGAGTCACGAATGCTCGCGCCACGATTGACGCGGTCTCGCCGGATGTTCAAGAGATGATTGCCCATGCGAATGCTGTAACCAAGAAGGCAGAAGAGGAATGGTCTAGCAAAATTTCGACGGTCCTTTCAGAGGTTGAAACCACCGTCAACCATGCAAAAACCGCTTTGGGTGATCTTGACGATGCGATGACCACCGCGATGCCCGAGATTCGTCACATGATGGCGAATATGAGATTGGCTTCGGATAATCTGAAGTTGGCCATGATTGAAATCCGAGCAGAACCGTGGCGGCTCCTTGCTTCTCCCGATGAGGAGGCGATGCAGCAGAGTCTCCTGTTCGATGCGGTTCGGACTTACGCCAACGCAATCTCAGATTTGAATGGCTCAGTTGGATCTTTGCAGTCGTTGCATGATCGATATGGTGATGAGTTTGATCCTGCAAGTGAAACGGTGAAGCAGATATTGGATGAAATGGCTCTACACGAGGCTCGGCATGCAGATGCTGAAAAGCTGTTGTATGAGTTCATTTTGCAGCAGACAGATGGTCAATAGTCTGTGCATATAGGCTCAATCGAGTTGGTCGTGGCCCAAGTTGGTGCTTATTTCATGAAGTTGGTTTGCATGATCGGGGTGCAAAAGCACCGAAAAGCGCTGTAGAATGTAGGAAAACCACTATTTTTTCAGCCTTTTTTGGGTTCGCTGGACAAAATGCCCTTGTTTTGCCGAATGAAACGTTCTACAACCGATGCATCTTTCATCTCTTGTCGTAGGAAAGCAAAATGTGAGAGAATCGACCCGCAGGTTCATGCGTACTTCGCGTGGCTTGTAGGCCGAGTGAGTAAGAACGATGTTGTACTGTTCATCGCAGTGGGCTGATTGAAAGTAAACGTGCTCCGACGTTGACTAAAACATGGATGTGAACTTTCGCGGACCCAGTTGGGTCCATCCCGCTGTTGATCGAACTCCCAAAGCCAGGATGGCGAAGCAGATATTTGACGCCATCTACACCAGGAAGGACCACTCCAATGGCTGCACGAACGAAGACCCGTAAGAAGACGACGAAGAAGAGCACGACCAAACGACCCGCCGCCAAAGCGGCTGCACCGACCAAGCGATATAAGTTCTCCAAGGTTGAAAAGACCCGCACAAAGAGCGACGTCTTCCTCAACATCTCCGAGAATACCGAACTCTCCAAAAAAGAGATCAGCGGGGTCTTTGACTGCCTCGCCGCAATGATCAAATCAGACCTCAAAAAATCCGGGCCGCAGATGTTTAGCATCCCCGGCTTGAGCAAGATCACTGTTCAACGCAAACCCGCGACCAAGGCCCGCAAAGGCACCAATCCCTTCACCGGCGAAGAGATGATGTTCAAAGCCAAGCCCGCCCGCAACGTCGTCAAAATGCGTGCCCTCAAGAATCTCAAGGACATGGTGTAATACACCAGTCTCACCGTCCAGTGTTCCGCTGAACGGATTCTGATTCTTGACTGACGAAAATGAAAGAAGCCCTTTGCTCAAACTTGAGCAAAGGGCTTTTATCTGTTTGGGCATGATTCGATCGAAAGGCCAATCGTCATCGAGTGGAGATCCAGATCATCGCCTAGACCCGATCGTCATGGCATTGATGCGGTCGGTAGACGAGGCGATTCAAGATGAGCGACATCATCAGGCACGGCGAGATTTTTTGCTCAGGCCTCGGCCGGCATTCATGCTCTTGCCTTTGCGGTGGCCCTTAAATTTCGGCTTGCCGCCACCTCCACCGCCGCTGTTGTTTCTACTACCGCTGTTTCCGTTACTGCTACCACTACCACCGCCACTATTGCGAGACGATCGTGCCCCGGCTTTTCCGGCTGCGTTGGTAGTTTTGCGATTCACTTTGTTCTTCCCACCGGTGCTCTTACGCTGGTCGTTCGCACCCTCGGAAGGTTTACCTGCTCCAGCCTTTGGTGAGGATCCCGATGCTCGGCCATTTTGGCTACCGGTGTTGCTGCTGCCACTCTTGTAGCCGCCGCCACTGTCTCTATTACGGGCGTTCTTTCCTTTGCGCTTGGTCTTTCCTTTGCCCTTACTTGGTGATGCCGATGATGATCCATCGGATCGGGAATCACCATTCGATGAAGCAGCGTTTTTGCGTTTGTTTTGAAACGTGCCGTCCTTGGGCTTCGGATGGTCGGTCTTTCCTAGCATACTTTCGTAGCTTTGGTCGTCGGTCCGACTGCTGCTCTTTCGATTTTCAGCCTTCGGTTTGCGAGATTTGCCGCCCGGTGAGTTCCGTTTTTCAAATCGCCAATTCGACTTCTTCTTTGGATCGTGATGCTTCTTGTTGCGTGGACCGTAGTGAGCAGACTTACCTCGATGAGACGTTCGAGGTTTCTCAAACGTGATATCCGGCTCATCATCCGCGACTTCAATTTCGATTCGCGCACGGCGTTCAATAGCCTGAAGTGTTCGCATTTCATCACGATCACAGTATGAAACTGCAATCCCTGATGCTCCTGCTCTTGCAGTCCTGCCAATTCGATGGACGTACGTTTCAGGGTCGATCGGCATGTCGTAATTGACCACGTGCGTAATATCATCGACGTCAATGCCACGCGATGCAACATCTGTGGCGACGAGAATTTGGGTCGCGCCAGATTTGAATCGATTCATGGTGCGGGTGCGGGCGTTTTGGGTTTTGTTGCCATGAATTGCTTCCGCATCAATGGCCGACTGTCGAAGTGATTTGACAAGTTTGTCGGCACCATGTTTGGTGCGGGTAAAGACAAGCACTCGGCCGGCACTATCTTGCAACAACAATCGTTCGAGAAGCTGAGGTTTATGCTGCCGCTCGACCATGTACACTTTTTGCGCGATGGTATCGACGGTGGATGATTCAGGGTTGGTTTCCAACACGACGGGATTCCGCAATATCGAATCCGACAATCGACGAATCTCCTTTGAGATCGTGGCGGAGAAGAAGAGTGTTTGCCGCTTGTCGGGCATCATTTTGACGATCTTGCGAATGTCGTTGATGAATCCCATGTCCAGCATGCGATCTGCTTCGTCGAGGACCAATACTTCGATCTGACGAAGATCAATGAATCCTTGATTGACGAGGTCGAGCAGGCGGCCGGGCGTGGCGACGAGGACATCAATTCCTGCACGCAAGGCTCGGACTTGTTTGCCTTGCCGAACACCGCCGTACACCACGGTGTGGCGGAGCGGCAGATTGGTGCCATAGGTGACAAAACTCTCATAAATCTGGGTGGCCAGCTCACGAGTGGGGCAGAGTACCAATGCACGCGGGGGGCGGCCTTGGTTGGCTTTGCGTGAAGGCTTCGCCATCTTCGCATCTTGCTCAGTAAGGCGTTGCAAAATGGGGAGGGCAAACGCACAGGTTCTGCCTGTCCCAGTGTGGGCGCAGCCGAGGATATCTTGACCATCGAATGCTTCTTGAATGGCCTTGGTCTCGATGGGA
>PJEL010001379.1_pt1 | contig 24898 bp, 18 predicted proteins | sample 1853271 | NCBI WGS metagenome assembly PJEL01 (sample SAMN08108733, study PRJNA415343) | Invertebrate metagenome, whole genome shotgun sequencing project. | host: Globobulimina | place: Sweden: Gullmar Fjord | collected 2015-08
GAAGTCGACGCCGGAGTCGTTGGTGTCGGACCCGTCTGGGATCCGTGCCAGCACTTCGTCGGAACCGGCCGCCGGAGCGACCGAGCCGGCGATGTTGCCGTCGTCGTCGGCGAAACCATCGGAGTTGTCCGGGCCGTAGATGACAGTATCCACAACCAGCTCGAGCTCGTCGACCAGGCGGACCGCGTCGCCGCTATTTCCTGCATTTCCGAAGGAGAATTGCTCGTTGTTGTTCGTGTAGTCGAGGTTGATGTCGGCCCCGACAACGGCCTCGCACCCGACCACGATCCGGTCTCCAGGGTTCATCACCAAAGAGCTGAACGTGTACTTGGTGCTCAAGGACGACGTTCCCGCCTGGATTGCCCAGCCATCGAGATCGACGGCGGCGGCGCTCACATTCAGGAGCTCGATCCACTCGTTCTCGGCGTCTGTAAGAGGGGCGGCAGGATCGGGCATGAACTCGTTGATGACCACCGCGCCGACCAGCGGAGAGAGCGGATCCCCGACGAATCCCGTGTCTCCAGTTCCGCCGCCGGTGTCGATGATTATCCGGTTCTCGGCGCCCGGGGTCGGCACGATGAGGAGACCGAAGTCCACTCCACTGTCGTTGGTGTCCGAGCCATCCGGCAGGCGCGCCAGGGTTTCGTCTTGGCCCGACATCGCCACGACCGAGACCGCCACCAGGCCGTCGTCGTCCAGGAAGCCGTCGGCGTTGTCCGGCCCGTAGATCACGGTGTCGATGACCGCGCCGAAACCGTCGGAGATTCGTATGGCATCGCCCGAACTGGACGCGTTTGGGAAGCCGAGGTAGTCGCCGGGATCGAGGTTGAGGTCCGCGAACCCGACAAACTCGCCGCCCACGACGACGTAGTCACCAGGAGCCAGGTTGTAGCTGGGGAAGAGGTACTTCTCGGAGAAGGAGCTGGTCGCGCTCTCGATGATCCAGTCGCGGAGGTTCACGTCCACCACGTCGTTGTTCCGCAGCTCGATCCACTCGTAGCCGTCGTCGACTCCGCTCACATTGGCGACGAACTCGTTGATGACGATGACGCCGGTCTGGGGCGGGGCCGCTGTATCTGCTCCGGTGTCCGCCCCAGTGTCAGCGGCTGTGTCCCCAGAGGTGTCCGGAGGCGGCGGGCTCGGGTTGTCGAGGCCCGGGCTTGGAACCAGGGCGAGCTGGAAGTCGACGCCACTGTCGTTGGTGTCGACGCCATCGGGGATCCGGGAGAGGGACTCGCCTTCACCGGGTGTTGGCGCTACCGATACAGCGACCAGCCCATCGTCATCCAGGAAGGCGTCGCTGTTGTCCGGCCCGTAGATCACCGTGTCGGCGACTGCCGAGAGGCCGTTGATCAGGCGGACGGCATCGCCCGAGCTGCTGGCGTTGCCGAAGTTGAGGGTGGCAGGTCCGATGTTCACGTCTGCGAAACCGATCGACGCTTCGCCGACAACCACGATCTCGCCTGGATCCAGGACGTAGCTGCCGAAGGTGTGGCGCACCGAGTACGAGGAGGTGGCTCGCTCGATCTGCCAGTCGACGAGATCGATGGGCACAACGTCGACGTTCTTGAGCTCGATCCATTCGAAACCGGCGTCGGCGCCGATGGCGTTGGGCAGGAGCTCGTTGATGACGACCGCTCCAGCGGAGGGACCGGGCGTGGAGGTGTCCGCGATGGATGTGTCGGTGGACGCCGTGTCGGTCGCCGAGTCCGTCGTAGCGGTGTCTGCCGCCGTGTCCTGACCCGTGTCGACGGGAGCGCTGTTTGGGGCTCCGGGCGTGGGCAGGAGCAACACGCCGAAGTCGGCACCGGAGTCGTTGGTGTCGACGCCGTCGAGGATTCGCGCGATGGACTCGTCCCCACCGGACATGGTCGCCACCGAGACGGCGACGAGGCCATCGTCGTCGAGGAAGCCGTCGTTGTTGTTCGGGCCGTAGATGACGGTGTCGACCACAGCCGCGCCGCCATCGAGGATCCGGACGGCGTCGCCCGAGGAGCTGGCGTTGCCCATGCTGAGCGAGGCCGGCAACGTGAGGTTCAGGTCGGCAAAGGGCACCAATTCGCCGCCGACGACCACAAACTCGCCAGGATTCAGGATGTAGGCTCCGAACGTGTAGCGCGTGCCGAAGCCACTCGTGGCGCGCTCGATGGTCCAGCCGGTGAGGTCGACCGGGGCGGCCCCGTTGTTGTAGAGCTCAATCCACTCGTAGCCGGCGTCTACACCGCCGTAGTCGGGCAGGAACTCGTTGATCACCACGGCTGCATGTGCGGGTAGGGCGGCCAGGGCGCACCCAACCACCAACGAACGGACCATCAAGCGGGACATCGAGGCCTTCTCCATCTGCCAGCCAGGGGATGATACCCCCAAAAACAGAAAGCCGGGCGCGACCCGAAGGTCTGCCCGGCGCGATTCGGTGCGGCTGACCCCAATGGGGCCGCATCGAAGCCAGATCTAGCTGTTGAACCTGCGGCGGCCGACGAAGCCGAGCGCCATCATCAGGCCAAACCAACCACCGAGAATGCCGCCGCTCGCGGAGCAGGCGCATTCTTCTTTGCTACCCAGAGCCGTATCGCCGGTGTCGGTGATGTCGGTGTCGGTGTCGGTGTCGGTGTCGGCATCGGTATCGGCATCGGTATCGGCGTCGGTGTCCGAGTCCGTGTCGGCGTCGGTGTCGGCGTCGGTGTCGGCGTCGGTATCGGTGTCGGCGTCGGCGGTAGTAGTGCCACTATCCGGCGGGGTGCCGGTGTAGGTGAACTCGCCGCTGTCGGGACCTGTCCGGGTTCCGGCTCCGCCCGCAAACGCGGTGGTGGACACCGTCAACCCAAGGAATGCTAAGAAATAAACTGTGCGTGTCAAGATTGTCTCCTCCAACCATCAGTCTCCAGTCTATTCGGATGCGCGACCGGATTCGCAAACATTTTTTGACGCGCAGCAGGAATCTCGGCGAACAACGTGGATTATGCTTCTGGTTTTTTTGCCGACGCGACCGGCGCTAGCAGCGTGGCATTCGCCGGGTTCGGGCGTAAGCACCGCGGTCGATCCAGTCCGACCGGAAAGTCAGAATGCCTGTAGTGCAGGAACAAAGGTGGTTGCGTTCCGATTTTTCCGCAGTGGCGTTGCGCTCAGGACTCCGCTGTTAATATGCGGCGGTTCGTTGATTGGATCGGAGGTTTTCCACATGAACGCATGGATCGAACATAAAGCACGCAGGCTCATCATTGTCGGCGCTCTCGCATTCGCAGTTGGCGCGCCAACAGTCGCATGCATGGGTGGCGGCGATGACGTCGCATCAGATGATGACGACGCCGGCGACGATGATGACGACAAGGCAGACGGGTTCGACGCTGCCGAGGCAATCAAGGGCACATGGCAGGTCAGGCCGCACGCGGATGACATGCGTGAGCTGAAGATCATCGACATGGCCATGAGGCCCAAGGGCAACAAGGAGATGCTCAAGAAGCGGCTCAAGCCACCGCCCACAGCGGATGACCTGAAGCTCTTCGACGAAATCCGCAAGATGCCCAAGGACAGCCCGGACATCCAGTTCCTGAAGTCGATGATCAAGATGATGAAAGACGCGCGGCTCGTGATCGACGACTCGACCTATGTCTTGACCATCGCCGACGACAGCCAGACGATGCAGTACACCATGTCCGACAAGGGCGAGGACTCCTGCAAGGTCAGCATCAAGAACGGACCGGGTGGCGACGAAGAGCACGAGCTCACCTTCGACGGCGACAAGATCATCAACGTCAAGATCACGTCTCCGCGCCCGCAGAACCTGGTGTTCGCCCGCAAATAGGGTGCGTCAGACGCCGAAGAACTCTCGGGCAGTCTGGGTTGAGCTGGTCTGGATGGCCTCTGGGCTGCGGCCAGCAAATCCGGCAATCGCCTGACAGATATGAGGGAGGAACGAAGGCTCGTTCCTCCCTTTTTTTGGTTTGGGCCGGAGGTCTCTCGGGGTCAGGAACGGCGCGTCCGTCTCGATCATGAGCCGATCGGCAGGGATGCGGCCGACGATCTCCCGAAGGCCCAGTCCGCGTCGCTCGTCGCAGATCCATCCGGTAATGCCGACGTGCAGCCCTCGCTCGAGGCAGTCGTCGAGCTCGGCGCCGGTCCCAGTGAAGCAGTGGATCACGGCACCCCGCAGATTGGGTAGGTAGTCGGCGAGGATGGCGATGAACCGCTCGTGGGCGTCTCGTGCGTGTAGAAAGACGGGCAGCTCGACCTCTACCGCGAGGGCGAGCTGGGCTGCGAACCACCGCTCCTGGACATCCCGGGGCGAGAAGTCCCGGTTGAAGTCGAGCCCGCACTCACCGATCGCCACCACCTCGTTGCCTGCCGCCAGCCCGCGGAGCACGTCGATGGTGTCGTCCGGCGTTCGCCCGGCGTCGTGGGGGTGCACGCCAGCGGTGCTGTAGAGGTAGCCGGGCGAGGTGCGAGCGAGCTTGGCGCTCTCTTGGCTACCGCGGATGCTGGTCCCGGTCAGGATCATCGCCTCTACGCCCGCCGCCCGGGCGCGCTCGATGACCTCGTCCCGGTCGCTGTTGAAGGACCGATGTGTCAGGTTGACGCCGATGTCGATCACAGTGCGTCGATCGCCTGCTGCACGATGTGGATCCCCTTCGCGACGACCTCGTCGCGCCAGGTCTTGCTTCGGGGCGCGAAGATCTCGAAGAGCCTGTCCTTGGCTGCTTGGGTCGCCGAGCTCTCTGGAGTGGACCAGTGATGCGCCCGGTTCTCGCTGTGCAGCGCCTCGATGACTTTCAGCACGTGGTGGGTTCCGAACTCGGCGGCCGCCACGTCGTAGTTCGTGTCGGGTAGCAGTGCCTTGCACCAGGCGCCCATGCCGCCACGGATCGCGTAGGACACGCCCCGGTCGGGCTCCCAGGGCTCCACGACGTCCTTTCCGAAGGCCTCTCCGAGCTCGGCCACCATCGGATCGTCCCAGGCGTGATCGATGAGAAGCTTGTAAGTTCCTGACTTTCCAAGGCCGGTGTGGAAGTCGATGTGGATCACGCGCTCGGCTCCTCCAACCCAGCGCGGGAGTTGCTCTTTGAGGATGGTCTGGGTCTGCTGGGGCCCGGGACCGCCGTAGAACAGGCCCTCTGGGTAGTCATATTGTCCGCCTGCGACCGCATTCTTCAGCGCCGGCATGCCGTGGCGCGCGATGTTGTAGAGCGCTCGGGCCAGGAACACCGGCATGGCGCCTGGTGGCTTGGGGGGATTGAGTAGGCCGTCAAGATCGGCGTACTTGGGTGGGCTGCCGCTGAAGGCCTCTCCGGGCAGGAGGAAGTTGCGATTCAGGTCGACGTTGTTCTCGTTGACCCTGCGGATCCAGGCGAAGCCGTATGGGTTGAGGGCGTGGATGAAGACCATGCCAGTGCCGTCTGCTGGCGTCCATCCCCCGAGGACATCCTCGAGAAGTGCGCACTGAACAGCGGATCCGAAGAATCCTTCGACGCCGTGCAGACCCGACGAGACCACGACCGCGCGCTTGGGTTTGTCGTCTCCGAACCTCGCCACGTCGATGGTGAGGGCTGTGCCGTCGGGCCCGGTGGCGCCGATTGGGTGCTGCTCGATGTGCCAGCCCAGCGCCAGCGACGCGCTTCGGAACCGGGCCTGCGCCGCGGTGTAGTCGGGGGAGAAAGCGGACGCATCGGGCATTGGATCACCTGTCGGTCGCCCTCCCGATAACATCCTCGGCGCCGTGAGCTTCCTCGATCCATCGGATGTAGAGCGAGTCGAGCTGTCCGGGATGCTCGGCCTGCTTCTTGAGGTGGCGCATCAGATCCTCTCCGCGCGCAAACCGGCAGTGGTGAGCGTCGTGGTAGCTGCGCAGGGCGGTCGTGAAGCCCTCGTCTCCCAGCTCGGAGCGAACCCGATCGAAGAACAGCGCCGATCTGCCGTAGATCACAGACACGAGCTGATCGAGGAGGTAGGCTTCCCCGTGTAGATCCGCGCGCACATCTGAGATCCCTTCCTCGAGCATGGCTTCGTAGGGCTCGATCACATCTCGACGCCAGCGGTGTTCGAGGGCCTGGCGGCCGTGGACAGCCTCCCAGTACATTGCGGCCGAGGCGTTGCTCAGCCCCTCGTCGACCCAGGGCTCTCGTTGGCTGTCGCTTCCGACCTCGGCGTACCACCACTGGTGCGCGACCTCGTGGGCGATGGTCCACTCCAGACTGGCAGGGTCGCGAAGGTCGCCCTTTCGATTTCGGGCGTCGATCGTCACTAATCCGTCATATTCCATACCCTGGGCGAGCCGCACTCTGGCATCGACGATGTCGAGCTCCTGACTCGGAAGCGGCCCGAACCACTTCGTATACAGCGTGATCGCGCGTCCGCCCCATCGGAGGAATCGGTCGCCGATTTCCGGCCGATCTTGAGGGTAGAAAGCCCGGATTCTCACACCCTCTACCGTGTCTTGGGCGATGGTGTAGCCGTTTGCGAGGTGAACTGCGAAGTCGCGTGCCCCGCTTGCCACCGCGACGATGCGGGTGCGGCTGGCTTTGGTCGCTCGATTGACCTCGATGCCGGTGGTAGCGATGGCATAGGAGCTCGGCGCGTCCAGGACCACGTGGAACTGAGCGGGTTCGAACCAAGTGTGCTCGCCCGACATCGGAAGCGTGCGGTCGTCCCACGTCCCGTTGGGGAGGAGTTCGGTGATCTGCGGCAGCCAGAATCCCAGGGCGAAGTCGCCTTCCGCACGCCCGAATGCGCCGGTTCCAAGCGAGTTGAGCTGCCTCGGCCAGCGCTCTGGATCGGGGTTGTATTTGGGCACCTGTTGGGCGAACTCCAGCTTGATTCGGGTTCGCTGTCCCGGACGGAGAGGGGCCAGAAGCCCGACCTTGAGGATCGTTCCCCGCAGGGTCCAGGGGACGCGCATACCGTCTGCCCACGCGGCGCCAATGGTGGTCAGGTCGACGGGATCACCGCGTCCATTGCCGAGGACCCGGAAGATCACCCACCGGATCGGAGCCCGCGACCTGTTGGTGTAGGCCACGGCCATGTCGACCATCAGGTAGTTGCCTTCCAGTTCTGCTTCCACGGCGTAGACCGGCGGTCGATCGAGGATCTCGCCGTGGTCGCGGTGCTTGTCGTTGTAGGCCTGCGCGAAGAGGCCGTCGGGCTCGGTGGACTCCGCGACCAACGAGGAGATGTCTCGCGGACTGGAAGACCAGGCGATCCGGTCGGTGAGGGTGAGGGCATCCACCCAGGCTGCCGTCGTCATGTCGGCCGCGTGGGCAGCGACCAACAGGGCCAGGGCAGAGAGCACGACGCCCTACGGGATGATCAGGGCGCGGCGGGCAGCAGACTCGGCGGCGAGGCGCGCTCCGAGAAGGCGATAGACGGGCATCACGTCAGCGGCTCCGGCGACCACCCCAGCGACCTTGTCGGCGCCGCTCATCAGCCCCGGCACGTAGGGACCGGCAGCGTCGGCGATGGGTTTGGTGTACTTCGTGGCGTGGGAGACCACCCGCTGCAGGGGCTCGGTGAGGGTGCCGAGCATCGCCTGGGCGCCCTCGATGCTGCGGCCCCCAGCCATGGACGCGAGACGATTTGCTTGGGATGAACCCCCGCTTCCGAACAGGTCGGTCAGGAAGCTCGACCCCGAGACCGCGGCGTTGTCGGCGAACGGGAGCGCCACCTCGATGGCCCCGTAGTAGACCGCGATCGCCTGACCGGTCTGGGAATCGCGGAAGCCCGCGGCCTTCTCCGTCAGGCCTCCCGGGTAGGCCTTGTGCACCATATAGGAGATTCCAAGAGCCTTGAGAATGGCGTCGTTGCGCTGCTGGTTGTCGGTGTCGAGGGCGTCGACCCGGCCCGTGTTGTCGGCGGCGCGGAACATCTTCACCGCACTCCACAGCCCGGTGAGGATCGTGTAGCCCTTGTCGCCGGCGTCGAGCAGGCGCGCCATCCAGAGCAGATCGGCGAGCTCTTCGGTGTTGTGGGCGATGTCTCGCGCCCGGGCCATGTCGGCGTCCGATGCGTCCGCCTTGAGCATGCGGGTCGCGTCGTCGACACTGGAGAAGTGTGGGAGCTCCGGGGAATATGGCACGACCTTGTAGACGCTTCGCAGCATCTTGCACGTGAGTGCGCTGCTCTGGAACTCTTGTAGTGCTTCGTCGACTGTGGTCATCTGTGCCTCCCCGTGTTCAACTTGGCCATTCTCACATAGGCGAGGACGGCCCTCATGACCACTGACATCGACCAGCTCCTTGGTGACTTTGGCGATTCCGACTACTCGGTGCGCCTGGTTCGTGGGGTCTGCAATGTCGTTCCCTTCGCCCCAGAGCTCGCGAACTGGTTCAGCATGGTCGAGGGTCTCCAGACCCTGGATCCGGGCGCCAAGAAGAAGGTGCTCGATCGCGCTGTGGAGATCTCCAGAGGTGACGACGCCCAGCGCGCCCTGTGGCTGGTCAAGTCTCTGGATACTGCAGATTCCGGGATCTCTGTGTTCTCGGGTGTGCGGTCCGCCTACAAGATGTACCAGGCCACGAACACCGAGGAGCGACTCGACGCCCTGGAGACCGACACCCAGCAGGCGGTCGACGCTGTGCTCAAGGGCCTTGCGACAGCCTATGTGATCCACAAGCTCTTTCCTGGTGGATTGACCGAGAAAGTCGCCGCCTTCCGGAAGACGAACACCGGCCAGGCTTGGATCTTCTACTACGCGGCCATCGAAGTCGGGCTGCCCTTCGCGGACAATGCCCTGGTTGGAGGCGGCTCTTTCCTGAAGGGCTTGTTTGACAAACATCAACAGTCACAGATCGAGAAGCTCGCCGCGGTGGCTGGAGAGGAGGAGGCCCAGCAGGCCCTCTCTCTGATGGGCAAGCTCATGGGCCCGATGGAGACCATGGTCGGAATGGCCTCGGAACACCTCACGCCGGTTGCGAACGCCGCTGCGGAATACATCCCGAAGGCCATGAATGTCGGGGACAAGGTGGCCGGAGTCGCCGCGACCGGAGCCGACGTACTGCCGGTCTACCGCTTCCTGGGCTCGCGGCTGGTCGCGGAGGCTTGCCTGCGCCGTGCCATCGACGAGGTCGGCACCGCCGAAGAGCACGCCATCACCGAGAACCCCGCGAACGTCGAGATCAAGTACACCCGTTCCGCCCAGGATCTACCGGCGGCCCCAGTCAGAAAGCGGGGCTGCTTCGGCCTCTGGGTCCTCCTCCTCGCCGTGGGTGCGGCCACGGCCGGCGTGCTGTCGAGTGTGCTGTGAGCGAGGCACCCACCGGGCTCGCGGCCATCGAAGCCGAGCTCGCAGGCTATCCCACCCATGTGGTCACCACCAAGATGTGCGAGGCGATCTTCAAGGTTCTTCCTGGCGCACCGACCATGCCGGCCTATGCGACTTTGGAGGAGTGCGCCGACGCTGTGAATCCGCACATCCTGCCCGAGGTCCTCGAGAAGGCCCGCGAGCTCGGAGAAGCACCCGGCGTCAAGCAGGCGACCTTCGCTGCCAAGAGCATCGACACTGGCGACACCGGCCTCACCATTGTCACCGGTGTTCGCAGCGCACTATCGCTGTTTTTGGGGCCGAAGGGCCCCGGAGCGGGCTCCGACGCCCAGCAGAAGACGGATGCCGCGCTCAAGGCGGTGGCTCTGGCCTACATCGTCACCCGTTTGATCGGCCACGAACCCAAGGAACGGGTCGCGATCCTGAAGACGATGCCGGCCGGGCAGGAGCTGCTGCTCTACTTCGCGGCCGTCGAGGTGGCGCTGCCTTTCACCGAGGAGGTCAAGGCCGCTCAAGGGCGGTTTATCGCCGATCTGGTGGAGCAACGGTCGAAGTCCATCGCCAGCAAGCTGCTGGGCGTGATCGGTCAGGAGGGCATCACCGACGCCGAGGAGACCCTGGTCCACCTCACGGCCTCTCTAGACGATCTGGCGATGTTCGTGGAGCCCCATGCCAACCAGCTCGCCTTGAGCGTGAAGTCGGTTTTGCCGGCGGCTTTTGGGAGCGGGGACGCGCTGCGTGACATCGTCGCCGCCGGGGCCGACGCCCTGCCGGCCTATCGCTACCTGGTGGCGCGCCTGGCCATGGAGTCCAGGTTGGCCCTTGCGAAACTCGAGCTCATGCCGAACATCCCGATGGAGGATCTGTCCGAGCGCGAGCCGGCTCCTGTGCCCGCTCCTCCGCCGGTCGACGCCGCGTTGGCAGCCCCGGAGAATCCGTTCGCTGCTCCCGTGGATAGTGTCCCGGAGAACCCCTTTGGCGCCCCGCCGGTCGAGGCCGAGGAGAATCCGACCCTCATGCCGGAGGAGCCCGTCGACGCACTGAAGCTCCCGACCGAGACTCTTCCTCCAGACGACAGGTTGAACGGGGTCTATATGAATACCACTCCCAACGGAGAGCTGTGGCTGGTGTTCACTCGGGAGGGCGTGTTCTCGGGCTATCCGCCGGCGATGTCTCCCCCGGACTGGGAGGCGCACGCGGCCGCGGGTCACCCAGTGGGAACCTATGATCGGCAAGGCGACAGCGTGGTGATCAACTGGCCCGGTGGAAAAGTGACCAAGAGCGAGCTGGTTCAGGAGACCTATGCGCTGGTCGTGGACGGGGTCAGCTGTACACGCTGCGACTTCGCGTTGACCGGCCAGTTTCTCTCCGGGACCTGGAAGAAGCGCGACGGCGAAGAGACCATGACGCTCGCGGCCGATGGGACCTATGGAGAGGGAACCTACGCTCTCGGTGTTGGTGCCATCACTTGGGACTCTGACCGCACCGAGGGCTTCTACTCGACGCTGCAGCCGTCCGCGGAGACCCCACAGACGCTGTTCATCGGCGGTGAAGCCTGGGATCTGTCAGGGTAGGGGTCGCATCGAGACGTGACCGCGTCCGGGGACGCCCAGATCGATCTCGAAGATCCGCCCTTCGTCCCGATCCGAGGCGTAGAGCTTGTAGATGTCCCAATCGCCGATGCCGTGGCCGAAGCGCATGTTCGGCACGTACCAGGACGGCAGGACGGCGACGATCTCGAATCCCGTGCCATCCGGTCGGATCCGCTCGATGTGGCTGTTCTGTGCCTGGAGCACGTTGGTCCAGTAGATATTGCCGCAGTAGTCGACGTTCATACCCTGATAGTTGCCGTTGTTGTCGGTGTGCACGATGCGGACCTGACCCCAGCTTCCATCCGGCTGTTTGTCGAGGGCGATGATGTTCGCGTCCCAGCTCTCCATGCTGTAGAGCGTCTGCTCGTCTGGCGATAGGGCGATGCCGTTCGCCTGGCTGAGTCCCTGGGCCAGGATCTCATTGTCGTTTGGATTATAGGCATCCATCCTGACGATGCGGCCGGCGCTGAAGTCGCTGATGTACAGCATGTCGCCGTCCGCAACCTCGATGCCGTTCGGCCAGGTGAAGGCCGATGACAGCACGGTCTGGGAGCCGGTGACCACGTCGATGCGGGTCACTGTGCCGCTGTTCTGGTCGGCGATGACCCAATCCCCAGTGGAGAGCACCCTCGTTCCCGATGTCAGGTTGCCGATACCTGGCGAGATGACCTCGGAATCTCCGGCGAGGTTCTTGCGCATCAAGTTGCCGTTGTACGCCACCCCAGCGTAGCCATCCATGTCGAGGTCGAAGTCCTCGGCCTCTCCGAACTCCCCGATGGCCTGCCAGTTCTGCTCTCCGGTTGGGATGGTGGTGCAGTCGAAGGGGAAGGTCGTCGTTGTCACCGTGTCGGTGTCGGTGTCGGTGTCGGTGTCAGCGTCGGTGTCGGCATCGGCGTCGGTATCGGCGTCACCCTCGTGGTCGGTATCCGGGTCGATCGCGACGCCCTTGGGTCCGCAGGCGATTGCCAGGAGAGCGAGCACGGACAACCTGGACATCTGGACCTCCAACGGCCCAGCTTAGCTCACTCTCCAGAGAGTCGCGCCGCTTGCTCGAGGAGGTTGACGAGTTCTTGGTCCTCCGCATACTCCGGGCGGGATGCGTAACGGGCGATATGTGCCAGGTTCCGGTACTTCATCTCATGGATGTGGGGGCTGTGCCGCAACAGCTCGGCGAATCCGGCCGCGGCGGTCGCGATGCGGAAGTCGGCGGAGGTCTCGTCGAAGTCATGCTGCAAGAGGCGTTTTGGCATCTCGTAGCTGCGCTCGACGGCGGGGGCCTCCGGTCCTGGAGCCTTGTTCCGGATGCGGACGGTCGCAAGATTGGCGGTCTCGCCCCGGGTGAGCACGACCTCGTACAGTGCGGTGACCTGGTGTCCGGCCCCGATCTCTCCAGCGTCGACGGCGTCATTTCGGAAGTCTCGGTCTGCGATATCGCGGTTCTCGTAGCCAACGAGCCGATAGGCCTTCACCAGATCTTTGTTCCAGTCGACCTGGATCTTCACGTCCTTGGCGATGACCTGCATCGTCGAGCACAGCTTGTCCACGAAGATCCGGCGCGCTTCTCGCTCCGAGTCGATGTAAAAGTAGTTTCCATCGCCCTGATTGGCGAGCTGCTCCATCATCGCATCTTGGTAGTTGCCAGTTCCGAAGCCGATTGTGGTCAGAGTGATTCCGCGCTTGGCGTAGCGCTTGATCTGGGCCGAGAGGGCCTTCTGGTTGGTCTGACCGACGTTGGCATCTCCATCCGAGGCAATGATCACGCGGTTCACTGCTCCGGGCGCCGATGTCTGCTCCGCCAGGCGATAGGCAAGGTCGATCCCGGATCCCATCGCGGTCGAGCCTCCGGAGTGCAGGCGGTTGAGGGCGGCCAGGATGTCGCTCTTCCGACTCATGGGAGTGGGTTCGAGGATGACTCCGGCGCTCCCGGCATAGGCGACCAGCGCCACAGTGTCCCCGTCCTCCAGCTCTTTGGTGAGCATTCGGAGGGACGCCTTCATCAGCTCCATCTTGTCGGCAGAGCGCATGGAACCCGAGGTATCGACGAGGAAGGTGAGGTGGACGGGCTTGCGCTCCAGGTAGGAGACCTTCTTGCCCTGGACCCCGACCCTCACGAGCCAGGTGTTGCCGTTCCACGGTGTTGGCGCGGCCTCGAAAGCGACCGCGAAAGGCGAGGAACTCGGCGGGATGTAGTCGTAGGGGAAGTAGTTGACGAACTCCTCCACTCGAACGGAAGCTGGAGCCGGGAGGTAGCCCTCGTTGAGCTTGCGGCGGGACAGGGTGTACGAGGCGGTATCCACGTCGATTGCGAAGGTCGAAAGCTTGTCTTTGGAGGTGAGGTCGAAGCCGTTCACGCCGTAGTCGCGGTAGCCCTCGCCGGTGGAGAGGGTGTCGCTCCAGAACAGATCCTTGCCATTCACGTTGGCGTAGCGGCCGTCGAGCTCGCCGACATCGGCGACGCCGTCATAGGTGTAGAAGTCGTCGGGCTGCTGGCCGTCGCCTTCGATGACAAGCTCTTTGAGGAGCGTCAGTCTCGCCTTGCTGTGGAAGACTCGCCCTTTGAGATTGCTGATGTCTTCTTCGACGGACTTGAGCTCTGTCTTGAAGCGAAGCCCCTCTTCTTCTTTGAGCTTCTGCTCTCCATCGCGGCCACGGAGTTCGAAGCTGTAGTACTCGGTTCCGGAGGGGGCGACCGTTTCGTCTTCTTCCTCTTCCGAGAGGTATCCGAGCATGTGGAGGTCTTCCCGGATTCCGGCGTCCATCACTGGCTCGCCGCTCAGCTCGGAGTTGGTCTGGACCTTGGCCTTGCTTCGAGCGGATGCCGGGTTTTTGTTGGGCTTGGAGTCGCCCCTGGCGAGGAACCAGGGCTCGGCCGAGTAGGCGCCGCCATCGTCGTCTGCAGCAGTGGCGTTGGCGATGGTGTTGAAGCTTGCCGACAGGTTCCTTGCGGACTCTGTCACGACGACCGCGCTCGCGATGAGGATCGATGCTGCGACGGTCGCGTAGAACATCCAGGACGGGCGGCGGGGGGGCCTATCGACGACCTCGTCCTCTTGGGCTGCTGTGGCGGTGTCTTCCCAGGCTGTGAAACGCTCATCGAAGGCGGCCGTGCACTGCTCACAGTCGTCCATGTGCAGGGCGACCTCGTCGGGCAGATCGGTCTCGGAGCTGGGATCCCAGCTGTTGATGATGTCGGTGTAGTGCTGGTTGCTCATGAGATCACCCCCTGCTCGCGGGCGACATGCCGGAGATCACGGCGGAGTTGGATGCGGCCTCGGGCCACGCGTGAGGCGACCGTTCCCGGTGCACACTCGAGGATATCTGCGGCTTCTGCATACTTGAAGCCCTGTCCGTCGATGAGCCAGACGGCCTCGCGCTGATCGTCTGGGAGGCGATCCAGCGCGTCGGAGAGTCGGTTGCCCAGGCGCCTGCGCACCAGGTGGCTATCGGGTTGACTGGTCGGTGGGGCCAGCTGCACGACGTTGTCTTCCATGGGTTCGTCGACTCGCTTCTTGCGGTTGTTCAGGAACGAGCGGTACAAGATCCGGCTGATCCACACCCGGAAGGCGCCCTCGTCTTTGAGCTGATCGAACCGATAGAGTCCGGTCAGCAAGCACTGCTGAAGCAAGTCATCCGCCCGGACCGCATCGCGCTCCAGTCGCCGCGCAAACCGGTAGAGGTCTTGCAGGATCGGCGTGACCAATCCGTCGTACCTCTGCCTGCGTTCGTTCATCGGCCGCCTCGGTTGGTGCCCATTTTATGGACAACGACCGGGCCGATGTTTTTCCGAGAAACTTCGAGACTTTTAGTTAAGCCTGGGGAGTCGTGCCCAATGGCGCGATGAAAAGATATCCATCCGGGCCGAGGTTGGCCTCGAGGTGGGCGACGACGCTCCGCAGATCGTCTCCGGGCTCGGCCTCGAAGAGGGGCTTTCCGTTCTGTCCGGTGGGGATCGGAGTGGCGCAGCCCTGCTCGTCGATTCCCCCCAGGATCTGGTGGGTCCAGTCGTAGTCCGCGTGGGCTTGGAACCCGAGGGCCTCGCCGTATTCGCAGCCTGTGTGCACGATCTTGGCGGCCAGGAGCGGATCACAGGGGACCAGCGTCTCGCCGATAGAGAGCAGCTCCACCAGATCGTGGGCGACCTCCCGCTCCACATTGACCTCGCCGATGGCGCACTTGATGCCCATGCAGGACAGGTCTACCTGGAATCCCGCCGCCGCGAATCGCCCCTTGTCGCTCTGTCGCACCATCACGACCGTCGCGTGGCCGGTCTCACCCCATCCGCTCGAGACCAGGCACTCGTTCAGAGTCCAGGTGGCGGCATTCTTCATCTGGGTCTTTCGGTCGACTCCTCGATTGGGGACTGGCACCCACCAGGGGCGGGGTCTTGAATGCCGAACGCGAGCCCAGCGCCGCAGAGCGCGATTGCGATACTTCATGCTTGGTCCAATGTGGGAGGGGAGGAGGGAGGGGGGAAGGGGGAATCGTTCAGGAGCTGCGGTGTCCTGATCGTAGACCGTGCGCTCCGAGAAACGCAAGAGATACTCTGTCGATCCCAGGGGGATGAATGCCACGAGGATGGAGCCGACGGGCCTTTGTAGGGAGTGCCGCGGCGGTGGGTCTGGTCGGACCCGGCACAGCGCGGGCGAAGAAGTTGGATGGCGCACCGAACATCTTGTTCATCCTCGTAGACCAACTTCGGGCGCATGCGCTCTCACTTTACGGAGAAACAAACATCGAGACGCCGGTGCTCGACGGGCTCCTCACCGCAGGCGCGCACTTCACCAGGTCCTACTCTGCAAATCCCGTCTGTGCTCCGGCGCGAGCGGCGCTGCTTTCCGGGAAGTACGCCCACGCGACCGGCGTGTTCAGAAACGGCCACCAGCTCCCGTTGAAGACCAAGACGCTGTCCACGGTTCTGGCGAAGGCCGGCTACGAGACCGGCTACATCGGCAAGTGGCATCTCGACGTGGTCGGGGAAAAGCCCGGTTTTGTGCCCAAGAAACGGCGGTTTGACCACCAGTATTGGGCCGCCTACAACTCGGCACACTACTGGAAGAAGTCCGGGTACTACACCGACTCTCAGACGTTGATCCGCCCCGATCCCGTCGATCGCTGGGAGCCCGAGTACCAGGTCGATCTAGCCGCCGACTTCATGGCTGAGAAGCGCGAGGCGCCGTTCTACCTGAACATCTCCTTCGGACCTCCTCATCCGCCGGGGGCCGGCGACGTGCACCCGTGGAAGGAGCATGTGCCGTCCGAGTACTGGGCAGCCATCGATCCGGAGACCCTGACCTTTCGTGTCAACGTAGACGAGGAGCTCACCGGCAGAGGCGGCAAGGCCGTCGAGCACATGCACGGGTACTACGCCTCCATTCTCGCGTTGGAGAACTCGATCGGGCGCCTGCTGGAGTCCGTTCCCGCGAACACGATGGTTGTCCTGACGTCAGACCATGGCGAGATGGGCGGTTCCCACGGGGCTTTCAAGAAGGGTTCCCCACACGAGGAGGCGATTCGCGTGCCTCTGGGGTTCCGATGGAAGGGGAAGATCCCAAAGAAACGGGAACTCACCGTGCCCGTCAGCTCCGTGGACGTGATGCCCACGGTTCTTGGGCTGGCCGGCCTGAAGGCTCCTGGAGGGCTGCACGGCGACGATCTGTCCGACTGGATCACGACTGGGGAAGGGCGCGATCGCGAGGGCGTCCTCATTCAGGGGCGCCTGGAGCGCAAGGATGCCTGGCGCATGCTGCGGACGCGGACCCACATCTGGTCCGAATCCGTGGATGGCACCAAGGAACTCTACGACGTGCGAGAGGACCCCTTCCAGCTCAACAACCTCGCGGCGAAGGACAAGTTCAAGGACGTCCGAGAGGAGCTGGAGTCGACGATGAAAGGCCTTCGCCGCAGAGTCAAAGACAAATAGCCGTGGCACGTGTCGCTCTCATCGACGGGACCGGTCTGATCTACAGAGCCTTCTACGCTCTTCCCAACAGTCTGAAGACGACCTCTGGGTTGCAGACCAACGCAATCTATGGCTTCGCAACCATGTTTCGGAAGCTCCTGGCCGGCAAGAGCCCGAAGTACGGAGCGGTGGTCTTTGACGCTCCGGGTCCGAACTTTCGGCGCGCCGAATACTCGGAATACAAGGCCAACCGGCCGGCCATGCCGAGCGTCCTCCGCGGGCAGCTGGAGTGGATCGACAAGGTCGTCGAGGCTCACAACTACCCGATCCTACGGGTCCCCGGTGTCGAGGCCGACGATGTCATCGGCACCCTCACACAGCTGGTCCTCGCCGCCGGCCACGAGGCCATGATCGTGTCTGGCGACAAGGACTTCGCGCAGTTGGTGACCGATAATGTTCGCATCTTCGACTCCACCAAAGACGTCGTCTACAACGCCGAGTTGGTGTTCAAGAAGTGGGGGGTCCGGCCGGATCAGTTCGCGGACTTCCTCGGGATCGTCGGCGACAAATCTGACAATATCCCGGGCGTTCCCGGTATTGGTGGCAAGGGCGCCAGCGAGCTCTTGGCCAAGCACGGGACCCTCGATGCGATGCTGTTGCATACCGCAGCGGTCGGCGGGCGATATGGCGGCGCCATCGAGCGCCACCGTGACCAGGCCCTGTTGTCCAGGAAGCTGGCCACGATCGACTGTGCGGTGGAGGTCGAGATCGCCCTCGACGATCTCGAGGTTCCCTATCCACTTCCCGAGAAACTCAACGCCCTGTACCGCGATCTCGAGTTCTACAGCCTGCTCTCGGCCGAGGAGGTGGCGAAGGTTCCAAAGGCCGCCATTCAGTACTTCGTCTGCGACACACCGGAGATGGCCACGGCAGCGCTCCGAGCGGAATGCGGCGACGGTGCAGCGCTGCAGGTGCTCTACGAGTATCCGACGGCACTTCAGGGGCGTCTCGTCGGATTGGGCCTCTCTCCACGAGAGGGGTTCGCCCTGTACTTTCCCTTCGACGGACCCGGTCTGAACCTGGGGCTGGAGGGTTTGGAGCTACTCCGGTGCTGGCTGGAGGACCCAGCGATTCCCAAGTTCATGCACGAGGCGAAGTCGGGTTGGGTCGCGCTTCGGAGGCATGGAATCACCGTGCAAGGAGTAGTTGGGGACACGGCGCTAGCGTCCTTCCTCGTCGATCCCAGCAAGCACATTCCGCATCGCATCGAACAGGTCGCCCGCGAGTATCTGCATCGGGGGCTTCAGCCCGTTCGAGGGCTGGTGGGTGGCGGTCGCTCGATGAAGAGATTCCGAGAGCTGACCGTGGACCGCGCCGGAGCGTGGACTTGCCACTTGGCGGATGCCATCGGCAGCCTGTGGCCGGTGTTGGAGCCCATGCTTCGGGAGCGAGAGCAGTGGACGCACTATGCCGAGCGCGAGCTCCCGTTGTGCTTTGTGCTGGGTCAAATGGAGCTCGACGGGATCCGCGTCGATGCCGAAGATCTGCGACAGATGGGCGCGTCATTCCTCGAGATGAAGAAGGTCGAGGAGGAGGCGGTGCACGAGCTAGCGGGCCATGCGTTCAACATCGGCTCCACCAAGCAGCTGTCCAAGGTGCTGTTCGAGGAGCTCGGCCTGCCGATCCTCAAGCGCACCAAGACCGGGTACTCCACCGATAGTGAAGTGATGGAAAAGCTCGCACCAAAGCACCCGATCGTCGGGCGTGTGAGTCGGTGGAGGACGCTCGCCAAGCTCATCAACACCTATACCGATGTGCTACAGGCCTCCGTCGACCCGCGGGACGGCCGCGTGCACACCACACTGCAACAGACCGTCGGGGTGTCCGGGCGACTGATCAGTACCGAGCCCGATCTTCAGCGGACTCCAGTCCGGACTGCGGAGTTTCGAAGAGTCCGGGAGGCCTTTGTGCCGGCACCGGGGAACCGGATGATCTCGGCCGACTGGAGCCAGATCGAGCTTCGGATCCTCGCGCACCTCAGCGGGGACAGACTGCTGACGCGCGCGTTCATGGCTGGGCTGGACGTGCATGCACAGACGGGGGCGGAGCTGTTCGGCGTGGCGCCCGAGGCGGTGTCGAGCTGGCACCGGGACATCGGCAAAGTGGTCAACTTCGCTACGATCTACGGCCAGGGACCCACCGCTCTCGCACAACAACTGGGGGTCGAGCGGCGCGAGGCGAAGTCGTATATCGACACGTTCTTCCGAACCTATGGCGGGGTCAGCTCCTGGCGAGGGGACGTGATCGCCAAGGCGTACGAGTCGGGTTTTGTGAGCACGCTTCTCGGCCGACGCCGGTACGTCGAGGAGCTAACCTCAAACAACTACTCGGATCGGTCGTACGGAGAACGGATCTGCATGAATACGGCGGTCCAGGGATCGGGCGCCGACATCTGCAAGCTGGCGATGCTCTTGCTTGCCCGTCGTCTGCACGCTGAGGGGCTTCGAACGCGCATGGTCCTGCAGGTTCACGACGAAATCCTCTTCGACGCGCCTGCCGGAGAGGTCGACCGCGTTGTCGAGGTTGCACGGGAGATCATGGAGGGATGTGTCCAGCTCGACGTCCCTCTGGTCGTCGATATCGGTGTCGGAAAAAGCTGGTCTGACGCCCACTAGGCGTCGCAGGGTGTGAAGCTGTCGTAGGTGATCGTCTGCTCGTAGCCCATGGTGATTCCCATCCCAATGAGCAGCAACGAGGCGCTCTCGAGAGTCGGGGTTTGAGCTGCGCGAATATGGAACTGTGCGTTGTCGATGCGAAAGCGCATGAGCTTGAGCCCGGCCTTGAACGACGCCGGAAAGGCCACATCCATCTCGGTAGGCGTCAGCTTGCCTTCCGGAAAGAACGTACTGACCTGGCTCACGGGGGCGCGCGGTTTCTTGCGAATGGGAACCTCGCGGCGAAGCCAGACCCCGTTCCGCTCGTCGTCCCACTCAGTGATCGAGGTGGACAGGTCACCCCCCCACTCGTCGACGATCTTTCGAACCAGATTCGTCGGGGAACGCTCGCCAACGCCCGGAAATGCGCCGATTAGCGGGATGATGTCGAGTTGATCTACGATGCTCGGCAGGATTCGGATGAGCGGATTGACGGACTTGAGGTCGCCGCGATCCACTCCGTTGACCCCGTAGAATTGCCACCGGCCATCCAGCAGTCTGCCGCGGACTTTGGCGTTGACCACCTCCTCGAGCTGCGAGCCGCTGGTCCAGAGATCTGGCGGGATGAAGACGACGACCTTGCGAACGGCAGTGCCTTCCATGTTCCAGCATCCCGGCGGCCCGTCGAGAAGTGGCTCGGCGGCGTCTTCCCAGCTGAAGATGTCTTCGAGGTCCACACCCTCCGGAGCCGTAGCCAGCGCCAGAGCCGAAAGCAGCAGCCAGATCATTGAATGCTGACCCCGATGGTGGGTTGTTGGTAGACCCCAATCGATGAGAGCCAGATTCTGTCGCCTGCGAGCACCCGCCAGTGTCTGCCCAGGCCCACCGAGATCCCACCGAGATACGAGAACTCATCTCCAAACCCGGGAAGAAACAGGTCCGCATAGGTCGCGGACGGGCGATCACCGTGGAGTCGCCACAGTGGTTCGATGCCGGCGTAAAGCGTGATCAATCCCAGGTCTGTGAGCACGAGTACCCGGCTCCCTACGAACAGAGCAGCCTCGAGATCGGCGGCGCGATCCAGGTGGAGCTCGTTGTGGACCAACGCTGGACCCACGAGGACTGACAGGTATCGAGCCCGGGGACCCGCCAGCACATAGGTGCGGAGCATACGCCCGTGCGTCCTCGGTCCGAGTGGGAACTCGCCGGCGACCGCTCCCTCGACGAAGTACCGGACCTTTCCACCGATGGCGTACCATCGTCGCCCAACGGCCATGCCCAGGAAGTTCGAGCTGTAGGTCTTCTCACGCGGGGGCCCGACGTAGTGACTGGCAGAACTGACCGGCCACACGAACCAGGCGCCCGTCGATGTCGGTTTCTCAGTGCCGAATCGGGTGATCCGTCGACCGGGTTCGTCACTCGAGATCAGGCCGTCGAGCGCCGACGGGACGTCATCTTCGGCGAGAGCGGTTCCGGTGACGAGAAGCGCGAGGAGGACTAGCCTGCGGACAGCGAGCATGGGGCTTTCTATAGTGGGCAAGAACGCCCGACGCCGCTCGATCGATACTGAGTTAGAGTCGATTCTGGTTCAGCGCGGGGGATGGATGGAGTGGAAGGACGCCGTAGCGCATCTTCCCTACGTCTTGATGTGTACAGACAAGCGAGGGAGGATTCTCCTCCTCAATCGCGAGTTGGACGGTGTGCGGGTGGGGAAGTCTTTCCTCAAGTTCGCCGCCAGCAAGAGCGACATTCTCGCCGTGGGGCGGGCCGCCAAGGAATCCTTGTCCGACGGAAAGCCGCGCGAGGTGAAACGCGCCGAGGCTACGGATGGGACGACCTACAAAGTAGAGCTCGTTCCATATGGGACCGAGTCCAAGCGAGCCGACCACCTCCTCATCATCCTTGGCCCCCCCGATGAAGAGACCGAGACGGCCAGCTGGGAGCCCACCCGAAGCCCAGCGGCGATCGCCAAGAAGTCGGCACCCAAGAGTCGTCCCGCGAGCGACCTGACACTTGGAGCCGCTGTTGCCGCTGCCTCTCGCGCCAAGGAGGGAGGTCAGAAGACCGAGAAGTTCACCCCGTCCGAGGCCCGCGAAGTTCGGCAGCCTGCGGTGTTGGGCCCGCCGCAAGAGGCCGAAGAGGTGGCCGCGCTCGAGGCCCATGAGGTCATCCTCATCGCCAGCAAGAATGTGGAGAGCCTGGCGCAGTCGTTTGCGGACGTGCTCGGGCGTCGACTCAAGACGCGACTGTGGCCCATCGCTCAGTTCGAGAAGTCCCTCGAGAGTCGGGGCTCGGATTTCGATCTCGATGAGCTGGTCAGCCCGCACTCCCGCCTCGTCTTCCTGGGCAAGAGCGAGTTTGCCCAGTCCGTGGCCAATGGGGGAGGTGACGTGAACGGGGCGATGGGTGCGCACTGGAAGATTCGTGCGGCGAAGGTCCGCCGAGCCGCGATCTGGATCAGCGATGCTGGCGCCGAAGATGCCGACGAGTTGCTCGGTGACCTGCAGTTCGAGGTCGGGCAGATCTCGATGAGAGCGATTCCGGTCAAGAGCAAGCGTGGTATCAAACGGGAGATCGATCCCGGGGTGGCACTTGCCGGGGCATACCTCGAGGATCCGGGGACTGGTTTGAATCTGACGTCGACAATCGAAGAACAGGTGGTGGAATACCAGTATCTGTACGCTATCGCCCAGTTTCTTACCGATGGCCTCGAGAGCTTGGTGAGTTGAGCGTCATTGCGGGCTTGGCCCTCCTGTCTGCATCGGCGGTGTACGCCCAGGATGAGGCCTGTACTGGGACTTTCGCGGTTTCCGAGTGGCGCGAGGCCATGGACGCTGTGGATCGAGCGGTCTCGGTGGGAAAGGGGGGCCTGGCGCAGAACATTCTCGACCAGATCTTCGACGCGCTTCGATGCTCGGGAACGCTGGCGGATCCGGTCGACCTGGGCCGCTTTGCCCGTCAGATGTCCGTGACTGCGTTCTCGCGGCAGGAATTCGATGAAGCGACCCGCTGGGCCCAGCTCGCTAGAGAAGCGCTGGGCGATGATGCTTCCTGGTCCGACACGCTGGTCCGCACGGACGCCTACACGCGGCTGGAGGAGGAACTCGAGAATCCTCAGGTGTCGGGTCCAGACGCGCGAGGACTCCTGGCTCCAAAGAAAGGCGGGATTCTCATTGATGGGCGACTGGCGACCAGGCCCGAGGCCTCGGTGTCCGTTCCCCATCTCGTGCAAGTTGCCGATAAGAGTGGCCTGCCGCTGGAAGGTCGATGGATGGACGGAGCTGCCTTCCCAGATGATCTCTTGGGAGAGGATGTCGTAGCGGTGAGGCCGAAGTGGTACGTCGATCCTGATATCCGAGCCCGGGTCGCGGAACCCTCGCCAGTGGTGGCGATCGCCCCGACTCCGATCGCGGACTCTGACAATCCGCCCGAGTGCCCGTGGCGTGTCATCAAGAAGGCGAGCGTCGAGGGGTCGGCGGTGTCGATCAACAAGACGGTCTACGACGTGCGCTCCGACATCGCCGAGATGGGGTTCCTCGACATCCTCTACTCTTGTGATGAGTTCGAGGCCGCGGGCCGCTTCCAGAAGTGGCGGACGGCGCGGGCCGTCAACCCCTTCGAGGGAAGCATGGACAGGGACGCGATGATCCGAGCTCTTCTAGCAGACTGAGCGCCGCCGTCTCATCGCGAGCAGGACTAGGAGGAAGGCCGGGAATCCGGCCAGCGGCGACGGGACCGTGTCGCAGGAGCAACCGCCAACGGGGTCCTTGACGCCCCCCGAGTTGTCGCAGCCCTCGTCGGAGACGCCATCACAGTTGTTGTCGATCCCGTCGCAGACCTCGAGGGTGTCGGGGCTGGCCCAGCCATTGTGGTCATCGCAGTCGCCATCGGTGACCGCGAATCCGTCTCCATCGATGTCGAGGAAGTCCTCGTCGACCTCGTTGTCACAGTCGTCGTCGATGCCGTTATCCGCCTCTTGCTGACCGGGGAAGACCTGGTCATCGGCATCGTCGCAGTCGCCGTCATCCTCGCTGAAGCCGTCACCGTCGTCGTCGGTGTAGTCGGAATCCTCGTCGATCTCGCCATCGCAGTCATCGTCGACACCGTTTACATCGTCGTCAGCATCCGGATTGATGTCGTCGTCGTCGTCGTTGCAGTCGCCGTCATCCTCGCTGAAGCCGTCGCCATCGTCATCGTAGAGATCCGTGCCCTCGTCGATGACGCCGTCGCAGTCGTTGTCGATGCCGTCGGGAAGCTCGGGCGCGCCGGGATAGGTGTCGGGATCTGAAGGAGCGCAGTCGCCGCCTTCTGGCGTCCATCCGTCGTTATCCTCGTCGAACACACCGTCGTCAACCTGTCCGTCGCAGTCGTCGTCGATCCCGTTGGCGGGGATCTCGACCTCGGCGGGATTCACAGCCGCATCGCCGTCGTTGCAGTCCCCAGGGATGCTTCCGTCGGAGCAGATCACGTTCTCGCAGTAGCCGTCGCCGTCATCGTCGAAGCACTCGGTCTCTTCGTCGATGATGCCGTCGCAGTCGTTGTCGATGTTGTCACAGATCTCGACATTGCCGGGGAAGACGTTGGGATTACCGTCGTCGCAGTCTCCTCCGTCATCGGCATAGCCGTCACCGTCGTCGTCGTACCAGTCGGTCTCCTCGTCGACGATGCCATCGCAGTCGTCGTCGATTCCGTTGGCGACCTCTGGCTCTCCAGGCAGGACCGCGGCGTCGAGGTCATCGCAGTCCCCGTCACAAGTGCTCACACCGTCGCCGTCGATGTCTAGTCCGTCGACCAGTGGGTCGTTGTCGTCGCAGTCGTCACAGGACCAGGAGCCGTCGCCATCCGCGTCGGTCTCGAAGGCTTCATTGACGCACGGATCACATGCATCACCGGTTCCATCCGCGTCCGCGTCATCCTGGGCCAGGTTGCCCACCAAGTCGCAGTTGTCGCAATCATCCGGAATGGTGTCAAAGTCGCTGTCGATGAGGTCGTCACCGCCGGGGCAGACATCGCAGTCGTCGGGGACCAGGTCTCCGTCGGCGTCCAGGGCATCATCGCCACCCGCGCAGATGTCGCAGTCATCGGGTACGCCATCGAAGTCCGCGTCGAGGTAATCGTCTCCACCGGGGCAGACATCGCAGTCGTCGGGCATGCCGTCGAGATCGCTGTCGTAGGTGTCGTCGCCGCCCGGGCACTCGTCACAAGCATCTGGGATCCCGTCGAGATCGGCGTCGGGGCCGTCGTCGGGGAAGCCGGCGCAGACGTCGCAGTCATCGGGGAAGCCGTCTGCATCGCTGTCGAGGAGGTCGTCTCCACCCAGGCAGACGTCACAGTCGTCGGGCACCCCGTCGAAGTCGGCATCGAAGGCGTCATCGAACCCAGGGCAGAGGTCGCAGGCATCGGCAGTGCCGTCGGAATCGGTGTCGACGTTGTCGTCTCCCAGCAGGCAGACATCGCAGAAGTCCGGGATCCCGTCACCGTCGCCATCGAGGTTGTCGTCACCGCC
>PJEL010001380.1_pt1 | contig 24874 bp, 20 predicted proteins | sample 1853271 | NCBI WGS metagenome assembly PJEL01 (sample SAMN08108733, study PRJNA415343) | Invertebrate metagenome, whole genome shotgun sequencing project. | host: Globobulimina | place: Sweden: Gullmar Fjord | collected 2015-08
GCACGGAAAAAGGCGGTTGTTGCCGCCTGGCGTTGACTGATATTGATAAAGAAGGCCGGGATCTGTTCGTTAAATGGTGTGAAGATGCGGGATGTACCGTTAAAGTGGACAAGATGGGTAATATCTTTGCCCGCCGCGCCGGTAAGGACGACAGCCTGCCGCCCGTGATGATGGGGTCACATCTTGATACCCAGCCAACAGGCGGCAAATATGACGGCGTATTCGGTGTTCTGGCGGGACTTGAGGTTGTTCGGACTTTGAATGATTTTGATATCCAGACTTTGCATCCGATTGAGGTTTCTGTCTGGACCAACGAAGAAGGTTCTCGTTTTGCACCGGCAATGGTGTCTTCTGGTGTTTTCGCCGGTGTTTTTGATCTGGAATACGGCCTAACGCGCGCCGATCTGGATGGCAAAACAATGGGCGAAGAGTTAAAACGCATTGGTTATGCGGGCGCTGAAGAGGTCGGCGGCCGTGAAATTAAAGCGTTCTTTGAAGCCCATATTGAACAGGGACCAATCCTGGAACATGAAGAGAAAACGATTGGCGTCGTTGCTGGTGCTCAAGGCCAGCGTTGGTATGAAATCACAATCACAGGACAGGAAGCTCATGCCGGTCCAACCCCTATGGTACGCCGAAAAGACGCTTTGGTAGCGGCATCCAAAATCGTGACAGAAGTGAACCGCATTGGATTGGATAATCAGCCCTATGCCTGCGCGACGGTTGGATTGCTGAACAGCAGTCCCAATTCCCGAAACACTATTCCGGGTGAAGTTTTCTTCACGGTTGATTTCCGTCATCCAAAAGATGAGATCTTGTCCAAAATGGACAGCGAACTCCGCGCCTATGCTGACAAAATCGCGTCCGAAGGTGGTTATGAGATGAAGTTTGAGGAAATTTGGTATTCACCGCCGGTCGAATTTGATGCTGATTGTGTCGGTGCTGTACGAAAAGGTGCTGAAATTGCCGGATATGCGCATATGGATATTATCTCTGGCGCGGGACATGACGCGTGTTATATCAATCGCGTGGCCCCAACAGGAATGATCTTTGTTCCATGCGAAAATGGGATCAGTCATAACGAAGAAGAAGAAGCCACACCGGAAGATTTGGCCGCAGGGTGCAATGTGCTGCTGCATGCTGTTGTAGAAAGAGCCAGTGTCGCGTAAACAGGGTAAAATTGTTGGTAACAAAAACAGGGTGGGCGCAATAACCCTTCAGTCAAGTAAGGGAGCGTCCCGTTGTTACAGGGTAGTTAGAAGGGTAAGGCGTTGGGATGCATCGACCACAAATGTCGGAACAGGGCTCCAGTGGGGGAACTGAAACAATGACCAATTTAGGAAAACCGGTCATTGAGATCGAAAAGTTGAATTTGATTTTTGAAACACCGGATGCGCCGGTTCATGCGCTCTCGGATGTGGATCTAACAATCAATTCGGGAGACTTCGTCTCCTTTATTGGGCCATCAGGCTGCGGCAAGACAACGCTGATGCGGGTCATCGCCGATTTGGAAACACCAACCAACGGACATATTTCGGTCAATGGAATGACCCCAAGACAAGCCCGCGAACAGCGGGCTTACGGCTATGTATTCCAGGCGCCAGCGCTCTATCCGTGGCGAACTGTTCAAAAGAACGTCGTGCTTCCTTTGGAAATTATGGGACTTTCCAAAGAAGAGCGGGCAGCGCGGGTGAAAAAGAACCTTTCATTGGTTAATCTTGAAGGGTTTGAGAAGAAATTCCCCTGGCAATTATCGGGCGGTATGCAACAACGGGTTTCTATTGCGCGCGCGCTCGCAGTGGAGCCAGATTTATTGCTGATGGATGAGCCGTTCGGTGCACTGGACGAGATTACCCGGGATCATTTGAACGAACAGCTTCTTCGCCTTTGGGATCAGACAGGGAAAACAGTAGTTTTTGTAACCCATTCAATTCCTGAGTCTGTGTTTCTCTCCTCAAAAATTGTCGTGATGTCGCCGCGTCCGGGAAAAATCATCGATATCATCGATTGTAACCTGCCTCGGGACCGGACTTTGGATATTCGGGAAAGCCCAGAGTTTCTTGAAATTGCCCATCGGGTAAGAGAGGGCTTGCGCGCAGGCCATTCCTACGATGACTGATGCGATAATGCCAGCAGGAGCGGGACTTTGGACCCGGCTCTATTATGGGAAAACCCTGCCAATTTTGACGGTTGTCCTGAGCGTACTTGTTATATGGTATGCCGGCGCAGTTTATATGAACGCAGATATCCTCAAGTCCAACTATGAGCGAAATGATATCACATGGGATACTCAGAAGCTTATTGAAGATGCCTGGGCGATGGATCGCCCCATTCTGCCCGCGCCTCATCAGATTGCGGTTGAGATCAACGAGACGGTTTTTCAGAAGAATATTACCTCCAAGCGCAGCTTGGTCTTTCATGCCTGGGTGACCACATCGGCAACACTGTTGGGTTTTGGTATGGGTGCTCTTTTAGGGGTATTACTCGCTGTTGGGATTGTTCATGTGCAAACCCTTGATCGCAGTTTGATGCCGTGGATCATTGCGTCGCAAACCATTCCCATATTGGCAATTGCTCCGATGATTATTGTGGTGCTGGGGAATATGGGGATTACCGGCATTGTACCGAAATCCATTATTTCCATGTATCTGTGTTTCTTCCCGATCACCATTGGTATGGTGAAAGGTCTTCGCTCCCCTGATGTTCTACAGCTTGATTTGATGCAAACCTATAGTGCATCCCCATCGCAGGTATTCTGGAAATTAAGGGTACCGGCCTCGGTACCGTATTTGTTTACCAGTTTGAAGGTCGCCGTAGCGATCAGCCTTGTGGGGGCTATTGTGGGTGAACTACCAACAGGGGCTGTTGCTGGAATTGGCGCACGGCTTCTCTCAGGTTCATATTATGGGCAGACCATACAGATCTGGTCAGCGCTGATCGTTGCCTCTGTGCTCGGAATGTTGCTGGTGTTTATTGTGTCGATGATTGAAAAATTTGTCATGGGACGCATGGGGTATCAAGCATGAATGGATTGAAAAAGATGGATCGATCCCTCGGCGGTTTTATTGTTTTAGGGCTCGTAGCCTTATTATTGCCAATTGGTATTCTTGGTGAAAACCAGCTTTCCTGGGCAGATAATTCACTTGCCCTTACCTTAGCGCTTGTTAGTGTCGCAATCGCGGTTTTCCAATTACTAACACGGAAATCTACTCTGTTTTCTGCCTTTTTGGTGACCATAGGTGTGTTTTTGGGAGCATCCGCCCCATTAGTGGTTATTGATCCAGAGATTGTGCAAAAATTCTCAGCCACTGGGCTTTGGCTGTTCATTGTGGCTCTCGGTCTTTATGCGTGGCGAGCCATGGAAATGATGTCATCGCAGGTGAAGAATTTAGGTGGATTGTCGTTGGTTGTTCCGGTCTTGTTTGGTTGCTGGCTTTTGTATTTATGGCAGGTGATTACGACAGGATTTCAAATTCCTTCCGTTTTGTTACCAAGCCCTGCCATGATCGGCGTTGCCTTTATGGGGCATCTGGATATTCTGGCGGGCGATTTTTATCAGACCTTTGTGAAATCTGTTTTAAGCGGATTTGTTTTTGGTTGTGGTTCGGGATTTATCGTTGCCGTTCTTGTCGATAAAATACCGTTTATGCAGCGGGGATTGTTACCTCTTGGGTCACTTGTCAGCGCCATACCAATTGTTGGTATCGCCCCGATCATGGTGATGTGGTTTGGTTTTGACTGGCAGTCCAAAGCGGCGGTGATTGTTGTCATGACCTTCTTCCCCATGCTGGTCAACACATTGGCCGGTTTGGACGCAACCAATCATCTTGAAAAGGATCTTATGCGATCTTATGCGGCATCCTATTTTCAAACGCTTTTTTCCGTTCGATTGCCCAACGCACTCCCGTTTATTTTCAACGCCTTAAAGATCAATTCTACATTGGCTTTGATTGGCGCAATCGTAGCTGAATTCTTCGGAACACCGATTGTCGGCATGGGGTTCAGGATATCAACAGAAGTAGGCCGTATGAATGTGGATGTCGTCTGGGCGACCATTACCGTTGCGGCGTTGGCCGGATCTCTATTCTATGGCATTTTGGCCTTGATTGAACGAAAACTAACCTTCTGGCATCCATCTTATAGAAGTGCGCGAAGTTAAATTAAAAAGAGTTTCCGAACTGGACGCTGAGGGGAAAATACGGAATACTAAAAGAAAAGTAAAAGGGAAGAAATACGTACAATAAATCTGAACAGGAGAGGATAAATTATATGAAAAAAATTAGCCTTTTGGCATCTGCTGCAATCATGAGCTTGGCCGCTGTGACTGCAGAAGCTGCTGACAAACTTACACTACAGCTCAAATGGGTGACGCAAGCTCAGTTCGCTGGTTACTATGTTGCAAAAGACAAGGGCTTCTATGATGAAGTTGGTCTTGATGTCACAATTAAACCGGGCGGACCGGATGTAGCGCCAGCACAAGTTTTGGCTGGCGGCGGCGCGGATGTGGTTATTGACTGGATGCCATCTGCTTTAGCGACACGGGAAAAAGGGGTTCCACTTGTCAATATCGCACAGGTTTTCTCAAAATCAGGAATGATGCTAACCTGCCGTAAAGATATGGGCGTTAATGCGTCTTCTGATTTTAAAGGTAAAACTCTGGGTGTATGGTTCTTCGGCAACGAATATCCGTTCCTGTCCTGGATGGATAAACTGGGCCTGAAAACAGATGGAACTGGCGCAGATATTACAGTTCTGAAGCAGGGCTTTAACGTCGATCCAATCCTGCAAAAACAAGCCGCTTGCGTTTCAACAATGACCTACAATGAATATTGGCAGGTTATCGATGCTGGTCTGAAACCAAATGAGCTGAGTGTCTTCAAATATGAAGAACAGGGCGTGGCGACGCTGGAAGACGGACTTTACGTTCTGGAAGACAGCTTGAAAGACGCTGCGATGAAAGACAAGCTGGCGCGTTTTGTGAAGGCATCCTTGAAAGGTTGGCAGTATTCAATCGATAATACGAATGAAGCCGCTGACATCGTTCTTGAAAATGATGCAACTGGCGCACAGACTGAAAAACATCAGCGCCGGATGATGGGTGAAATCGCTAAATTGATTAGCGGTGGAAAACTCGGACGTCTTGATGAATCTGCCTACAAAAGAACTGTGGATACACTTCTTTCCGGTAAATCAGCTCCTGTGATCAGCAAAGCACCTACCGGTGCCTTCACACAGGAAATCTGGGATGCTGCAATGAAAATGTAAGAAATATTCTTCATTTGTTATTAAGGGGAGCGCTTGTCGCTCCCTTTTTTATTGTCACAATTGGTAGAAAAAGGGCACAGGTTTTTAGCCAGTCCTTTACTTTCATTATTTTAATCACAGATTAAATTCAGGAATTGTCAGCTTATTATCAGGCTTTCTGGTATGAATTATTTAAAATATTTATTTGCCGTGTCACTTTTGTCTTTCATTGCTTTGCCCGCAACTGGGTATGCATCCTCAATAGAAAAACCAAAAAAGCTCGTTTTTTCAATGATCACGGGCGCGCCTGAACAGAGGAATGTTGGTAAGCTGTTAAAGAAGGCCTATGCGAATATCGGTATTCCCATCGAATTTATGGAATTGCCGGGCCGAAGAGCGTTAGAGTTCAGCAATAGCGGTAAAACGGATGGTGAAATCTTCAGGATAGGGAGTGTTGTCAAAAAATTTGTCAATCTTCACAGGATTGAAACACCCGTTATGTCCTTTCGCGGATTTGCCTATTCAACAAAAAACCTGAAAATTGATTTATGGGGCGACCTTAAGCCCTATCGTGTTGGGATCATTCGTGGGAATGTTTGGGCAGAAAAGAATGTTGAAGGGAGGGTCATAAAGCGGTTCGATGATTTGGAACAGCTGGTTGAAAGGTTACTGATGGGAGGCGTTGATATCATCATTGAATCTCAACGGAGCACGGAAGAAGAGCTTAAAAGGATCAGTCCCGAAACCAGGATATATCGTAGTAAAATGCTCACAGAATTCAGCGTATATCACTATCTAAATAGTAAACACAAAAACCTGATAAGCCTTGTAGAAACTGAAATAAAAAAACTACTGGAAAAAGAAAAAAAATTTCCGAGTGGATAACGAAATCCACTCACGGTTTTAGGGAATATGAAGGTAAGTTAAACACCAATGCTATGTTTTTAAGTAATTGAAAAATATACCGTATTTGTCAGTTATTTGACCGCTGTAATATGCTGCACTATGTAAAGAAATACTCCGCCTCTCGTTGATAGCGATTACGAACGATATGATTTGGAATAATCTATGCGTGAACTCTTCTTAACTGCAGGATTAGTTTTATTTTGTTGCGTATTTTTTCTTACTGCAGAGGCGGAAGAGAAAAAGCCAAATAAACTGGTGTTTTCTCGGATTAATGGAAGCATTGCCCAATTTCAAGCTTCAAAGGTAATTACAAGATTATACGAAAAACTTGGCATCAAAGCGACTTATAAAGAATTGCCGGGAAAGCGGGCTTTGAAATTTAGTAACGAGGGGAAAACGAACGGCGAAGTGTTCCGGATAAAGGAAGCAGGAAAAAAACTCACCAATTTGGTACGTATTCCAACTAAGCTTATGAATCTCAGAGGGTTCGCTTATACATTGGGGGATCAGCCTATTGACACATTTGATCAATTGAAATCTCTGAGGATCGGTATTCAGAGAGGTGTTCTTTGGGCTGAGAATGGAACACAAGGCCTGAAAGTTGAAAGGCATGACGATAATCTAAAATTATTAGAAAAACTGTTGGCTGGCGGTATCGATGTTACCGTTGCTGCTGAGTTTAGTTTTGAAGAAGAAATTAAAGGCAATGGTACCAAAGCAAAAATTTTGAGAGGAAAACCGCTTTCAATACATGCGGTTTATCACTTTATTCACAAGGACTACGCATATCTGATTGAAGATCTTGACCGTGAACTCAAAAAAATGAAGAAAGCTGGAGATGTTGAGAAGATAACCGGCATAATATGGTAGAATAAAAAAGGGCGGCCAAAGCCGCCCTGATCAATTTATTCTGCTGGCTGAATGCCTTGCAGTTTTATTCTTTTCTTCTCTTGCTTGCGGGCTTTCCGCCTGGCAAAGAAATCACTGACATTAGCACCCAATATCAACATACACGGTGTCATGATCAATGTGAGCAATGTTGCAAAGGTCAGACCGAAAGCAACAGCCGTTGAAAGCTGAACCCACCACTGGGAAGAGGGGGCGCCGGTTACTACTTCACGCGTGACGAAATCGATATTCACTTGCATCGACATGGGTAGCAATCCAAAGATTGTTGTCACCGTTGTTAGCATAACAGGGCGTAGGCGTTGAGCACCGGTTCGAAGAACCGCTTCCATCGCATCCATACCTTGTCTTCGCAGGTGAGCAAAAGTATCGATAAGAACAATATTATTGTTCACCACAATACCTGCCAAGGCGATAACACCAACGCCGGTCATCACAATACCAAAGGGCTGTCCTGTTACGATCAATCCGATAAAGACACCGATGGTCGACATGATAACGGCCGTCAGGATCAAAAACGCATGGTAGAAGCTGTTAAACTGGGTCACCAGAATAATGGCCATCATAAACAGAGCTACACCAAAGGCTTTACCGAGAAAGGCCTGCGCTTTCTTTTGTTCTTCATCTTCACCTTTGAAAACATAACTGACCGCTGGATCAAGGTTGGCTTCATTGACCAACCAGGCTTCGATTTCCTTCACTTTTTCATCAACCAATATACCATCTTTTACGTTGGCTTTGATGGTCATGACGCGTTTGGAATCCACCCGTTTGATCGTTCCGACTTTTGGTTGCGCAGAGCGGGTGGCAAAGTTTGATATAGGAACCATACCGCGATCTGTACTCACCCGCAGGTTATCAAGCTGTTCAAGGCTGCGATAACTTTTCGGATAACGAATACGGATTTCTACTTCATCATCTACTTCATGTGGACGATATTCATGCGCTTTAATCCCGTTGGTAACCAATTGAATGGTTTTACCAACCGTCGTCACGTCGGCACCGAAGCGTCCGGCTTGTGTGCGATCAACGATTATTTCCCATTCAATGCCCGGAATTGCACGGCTATCTTCAAGATCAATTAGATCATTGACATTGGTTTCGAGATGTTGCCGAATTTTGGCAATTGCAGGTGCCAGTTTTTCCGGAAAACGAGAGGATAGCTCAATCTGAACATCTTTACCCGTTGGCGGGCCGCTATCAGGTTGACGTGTTTCAACAGTGATACCCGCAATATGTTTCGTTCTCTCACGAATATCTTCAAATACAACCGCAGCTTTGCGGCGTTCCTGCCAGTCCTTGAATTCCATCTGGATAACGCCGATAACATCCTCAGCAATATCTTGACCGTCAGAGCCACCGCCAGTTTTGGAATAAATTGACGAGAAGTCATCCAGTTTAAGAACCTCACGCTCAACAGCTTGTACCAACTCGTCTTTTTCGAGCGTCGACATATTGCCACGCGCATGAACATAGGCGAGGGCCATTTCAGGTTCTACATTTGGAAAAAATTCCACACCATTGCCATTGGCTGCGTAATAAGCCTGTACGCCGACCAATGCGCCGACGGCAATCAAAACAACTTTCATTGGATGTTTCAGTGCGAAGGATAAGGAGCGGACATACAAACCTGTTGAACCTCCTATTTTACGAATATCCCCGGATTCAGCAGCAGCCAAAGCGCCAAGTGTTTTGGAATTTACGGAACCTGCTTTTCCAAATACCGCCCCCAAAGTTGGAACAAAAACAAGCGCCATCAATAGAGAGCCTGTTAGCGTTGTAATGAGAGTAATGGGAAGGAATTTCATGAATTCCCCAACCACACCGGGCCAGAATAGAAGCGGCATAAACACGGCAAGCGTTGTAGCAGTTGAGGCAATGATCGGCCAAGCCATACGTTTTGCAGCAAGACCATAAGCCTCAACTTTATCAAAACCTTCTGCCATTTTTCTGTCGGCAAACTCGGTCACCACAATGGCCCCGTCCACCAGCATACCAACGGCCAGAATAAGGCCAAACAGAACCACAATGTTAATTGTGAAGCCGAATAAATACAGATACAGAATACCGATCAGGAAGGATCCCGGAATGGATAAACCAACCAAGCCGGCGGTTCGCACGCCCAACGCACTAATGACCACCACCATCACCAGAATAATCGCACTGATAATATTATTTTGCAGGTCTTTCAGCATGCTCCGAATGTCTTCGGATTTGTCCTGGCTGAACGTTACCTCAAGGCCTTTTGGCCAATGTTGTTGTTCTTCCAAAACAAGGGATTGAACGGATTCAATTGTATCGATGATATTTTCGCCAAGGCGTTTTTTGACTTCAAGAACCACGGCCGGTTTGCCGTTAAGCCGAGCATAGGTATCCGCATCTTTAAATGTCCGGCGAATGGTGGTTACATCCCCCAGAGTAACAACACCGTCACCGTTAACTTTCAGCGGAATGGAGAATACATCGTCGGCTGTTTCAAACAGACCCGGAACTTTAATGGCAAAGCGACCTTTACCTGTATCCATGGCACCAGCTGCAACAAGTTTATTGTTAAGCTGAACTGCACTGATCAAATCTGTATTCGAAATCTGGTAACTTTCCAGCTTCACTGGATCAATGATAACTTCAAGAACTTCTTCACGGTCACCGCCGATATCTGCGGCCAGAACACCTGGAAGACTTTCAATCTCATCCTGTAAATCTTTGGCAATTCGAATAAGCGAACGGGTAGGGAGGTCGCCTGAAAGTGTCACTACCAGAACCGGAAACAGTCCGACATTTACTTCATGCACCGTTGGGTCATCGGTTTCTTCAGGAAGCTCTTTTTTTGCGATGTCTACTTTTTCGCGAACATCGTCGAGAGCTGAATCAGCGTCAAAACCGGCTTCAAATTCCATCAGAACAGACGCATGTCCATCTCCGGCGGTTGACTTCATTTCCTTGATGCCTTCAATACCGCGAAGCTCAATTTCCATTGGCCTCACAAGCAGTCTTTCAGCATCTTCAGGTGAAATCCCTTCATGGGTCATCGACACATAAATGATCGGGATATTAATGTCCGGATCTGCTTCCTTCGCGATATCATTATACGCGACGAAACCCGCCACCAAAATCAGTACCAGAGCACTGATGACGGTCCGCGACCGATGGATCGCGGCATCAATGATACCATTCATTATTGAGCTCCCGCCGTTGCTGTTACGGGTATAACTTTATCACCGGCACGGACAAATTCCTGTCCAACGATAATAATGCGACTTGTATCGGGCAGACCACCGATCCAGGCACCCTCGTTGGAATCCGAAATAACTTTCACCGGATAAAAACGAACAATATCCTGATCGTCAACGGACTGAACGCCCAGTGTCCCGACATCATTGAGAGTAAGGTAGGCGGGGGAGATGAAATGCGCCATAACTTCATCACTTTTAAAGGTGGTTTCGGCGGTAACACCGGAACGCAGTTTAAAGTCATCATTGGCAACAAGAAGCTCAACACGGAAAGTCCGGGTTGCCGCATCTGCTGTTTTTCCAATAAAGCGGATAACGCCGGAAACTTCTTCACCGGTGATCAGCTTAGCTGTACCCGGATCACCGACTTTGATTTTGCCTACATAAAGCTCTGAAATTTGGCCGGTCACAAGGAAGGGGTTTTCATCAACTATGGTGATGATATTGTTGCCATCCTTGATGTAATCACCAATTTCCGCGGCGCGGTCTTCGATAATGCCGTCAAATGGCGCTCTGATTATGAGGTCATCCAGACGAATACGAACTGATTTTGCTTGTGCCCGGGCACTGTCTAACAGCGCCTTGTAACTTGCCAATGTGGTCTTTGCGCTGAAACCTTTTTTATTCAAGGATTTTGACGCGTTATATTCGATCACACGCTGCCTCACGAGAGCTTCTGCCTCTGCAAGCTGAGCCACACGTTCTTTCACCGCAAATTTTACAAGGACATCGCCCTTTTTAACGCGCTCACCCCGTTCAACAAAAATTTCGACGACCCGTCCAGGTGTTTCTGCTTTAAGTTCAACCGTCCTGAGAGCTTCAGTTTTCCCGCGAACTACAACTTCCTGCGCGCGTGACCGCGCTTTAAAGCTTTGAACCCTCACTTCAATCGGACCCGATTTCTTGGGCTGCAGTGCCTGTGCAATATCAGCTTCAGGGTTTACCTTGGCGACAGCTTCACTTTTGGCAGCGCCTCCAAACTGACCGGATACGATCCAGCCTGTTACACCTACGGCGATGAGGGTGGCGATGATTACTGAGCGGTTCACGAGATTACCCCTTTACTTGGTTTTGTCGGATCAGGCATTTATTCAGCCGCGCTTTGACTAAGCAGAGCTTCAGCTTCAATTAAATGTCTGTTTTCTTGCATATATGTGATTGCAGCTTTTCGAACGGTTACGCCAAAGCCACAAAGAAATTTTTCGGAATGCGAGTGCTTCATATCACAAGCACCAGCCAGATCTTCTATTTTCTGCTCATAGTTTTTGATTAACTCATCGATGAGCATGGAAACATTGCGCGGTTGCAACAGATGGGCAAACATAAGCGTTGTTAGTGCTTCTGAGCGAAATTTGTCATCTGCGGGCTGCTGCTGAATTTTGTTTAGAAACGCGAGCTGGCCTTTGGTTGTTATGGAATATACTTTTTTGTCAGGTCGTTTGCTTTGCGCCTCTGCGCGGCAGGAGACAAAACCTTCATCCGTTAGTTTGTTGAGCGCAGGATAAATTGATCCAAAACCTGCATCAAAAACCAGGCTGAGCCGGTCTTTGAAGGCTTTCTTTATCTCATATCCGGAAGCATCCCCATATGTCAGGATACCAAGGCACAACGTGCGAACGTCCATAATTCACCAAATACTTCAAATTAAACAATGACGTGGAAGGGATGCGCCCCAGAACCTGTCAATGACCATCAAATATATCAAACCGATATATATCGGTGCGTAATATGAGTATTTCGTTAAAGCGCGTCTGTGACGTCAGTCACGAAGCCGTGAGCCGTACTCTACACAGGTCTGTTTTCCTGCATTTTATTTAACAAATCATAAAAGTGTGTGATGTTCGCTACACTGAAAAAAAGGGGACTAGGCTGGAAAACGCTCCCGAATGTAGCTGATTACTCGAATCTTCTCACAGTTTCTCGCTAAGAACGTGAGGGAAACCTCAAATTCGTTTCAGATCGACACCAGTTGGAATGATTTCTTCCAGACAATTTGCCTTGATTATAAACAAATGAGGACTGGTCCCTTTAAAAGTTGTTGCGGTTGGTACCGTCTGAACCATGATCACGAAGAGGACTGCAAGAAATGTAACTGTCAGTCCCGATAGAATTTTTATGTACATTTTCTTTACCTGCCTATCTCTATAGTTGGTATGTTTTATAGAAAGAGTTGGTTCATATCGGGTCGGAATAATGGCAATTTTGTGGCAAATTATTTTCAAATAGGTACGTAACCAGTGAATTTTGATATATGTGAATAAGTGATCAAGAAAAAACAATGAAAAATGTCTCCCAATCAATTCCGATTGGTAAAGTATCAATCTTACTGCTTTGTTGGATGATTTCAGCCTGCGTGTCATCTTCAGGAACAGCTAATCGTTTGGACCATGCTAACCGAATTGCTCATTCTGGTGGTTTGAAAATGGTGGAAATGAAGGGGGAGGTCTTTCAGTTTCTAACATGGCAACGTATAGGGAATTCAAATCTTCCTGTTCATATCTATATTGAGGGAGACGGGTTTGCTTGGGCAAGCAGATCGAGACCTTCAATGAACCCAACACCCAAAAATCCGGTTGCATTGAGATTGGCCGCAAAAGACACCGCTGAAAACGTTATTTATCTCGGGCGTCCATGCCAATATATACCGATACATCGTGCAGGTCCTTGTACACAATCATATTGGACGGACAAGCGATTTGCACCAGAAATAATAACAGAATACATGCATTTGTTGGATGATCTGAAAAGACAAACTAATGTTGCAGAATTCTGGATAACTGGATTTTCTGGCGGCGGAAATATTGCTGCCATTTTGGCTGTCCGAAGAGATGATATATCGCAGCTTCGTACTGTCGCAGGTAATCTCGACCATAATGCATTGCATCGTCTGCATAAGGTTTCTTTGACGCCTGCGTCTCTGAATGCGCGGGATTATGCAGTGTCGTTGTCTAGACTTCCTCAAATTCACTTTATTGGTCGCGATGACAAAATTATACCGCCAGCGATATTCAAAAATTATAAAAGCGCTATGGGACCGTCAGACTGCAACAAAGCTGTGATGGTGAAGGGGGTCAATCACACCCAAGGGTGGGATATTCTCTGGTCCGAATTATTAGAGGAAAAATTCTCCTGCTAGGCCCGGATTCCTGGATCACCAAACAACAATTAGCTTCAACAATTTTCCTTTGATAGGAAACCGATCTCCTTTTACGTTTAAAGTCATTTTATACAACCATAAGTACTTATAATATTTTGGGTGTTTGATGAGTATTGGTTGATCAAAAATCATACAATCAAAATGTCACTCAGATCCAGAATTATCGTTTCATTGTGTCTGACCGGTTAATCCTAAAGTCATTTTCGATATGACCGGGTAGATAGTAGTCAAAAGTGACTTGGAACTAGAATTATTGTAATATTGTGTCCGTTAACCTATTGGTATTACACACATAAAGTGACGCTACGGAATCATTTAAAACGTTCGACTTATGTCCATTTTTTCGATTGCTTTTTAGAATTTCGTGAATTAATAAATAGCCAATAAGTAGATAATAACAAGAATATATACTACTTTATAGAAATTATTAATTAGAAATATTTGTTTTATAGAAAACGTATTATCGGGTATCGAGCGTTGGGGTGTTGGTGTTATGAGTTGTAAACGTCGTTTAAACAGTTTCTTGTCTAATACAACCGCTTTGATCGGAGTGGGGCTTCTTACAACCACCCTTGTTGTCACTCCAGCACATTTTGCCAGTGCCACTGATATTTCAGGAATGGTGTAGAGCTATAGTCTTTCGGACGGAGAAACACTCAATGTAACCGAGACGGGACATATTCACGATCCGGATTTTAGTCTCAAAGGCAATGGTGCTTCCGATGTGTCAATTAATATTGACGGAACTGTTACTAGTGATTTTATCGCCATTGATCTAAGTTCTGGTTCTAGCGTGGACAATCTTAGTAATAGGGGCGTCATTACTGGTGATAGCGGTTACGGTATTTACATTAATAACAGTTCTAGTATTAACACTCTCAATAATAGCGGTGCCATTACTGGTAATACCGGTATTGTTGTTATTTCCAGCTCTATCACGGGTGACTTGACCAATTCAGGCACTATTGAAGGAACCGGCGGCACAGCGATTGATCTCTTGGGTCTTACTCAAGATCTGACCATGAACTTGGACGGCGGGCGTGTCGTCGGGGATATTACAGACGATGCGCCATCGAATGGTTTTTCACATATCGTGATTGGCGGGGATGTCGCCATGGAAGGGGATTATTCGGTATCCAGTGTTTCGGTCACGGATGGGGGCAATCTATCTGTAGACAGTGGACATACAGTCAATTCAGATATCGAATTTAATGGTCTGACGGCTGATGCTTCGGTGATCCTGAACGGCGGAATGGTAGATGGTGATATCACGGACGATACGCCCTCTAACGGATTCTCAACTGTAGTGATCGGAACTGATTATACAACATCCGCCAGTACTATTATTACGGCTTCCAATTTGAAGGTGGACAGTGGTCAGACATTGGATATCAGTTCTGAAGCTCATTTGAAGATCTCCAAAAAAATAGAGAATGCAGGCACCATTACCAGCGGAAGTAAAGGGTTGTATCTTGTCTCGAACAACAATCTCGAAACCCTGGACAACAGCGGAACTATTACAGGTGGCACCGGCATTTATCTTAAAGACGGAACTCGTATTGGCACTCTTAACAATAGCGGCAACATTACCTCGTCCAGCGTTGATGGTATCTATTTAAATGACAGTTCAATAACCAACCTGACGAATGGCGCAGGCGCAACAATTTCTGCTGCGTATTACGGTATCTATCTTGGCAATAATTCGAGTATCGATACTCTGACGAATAATGGAACAATATCGGGTGTCACAGGAATTATAAAAGCCGGGGATAGTAATATCGGTGAGTTGATCAATAGTGGTGTTATTGAAGGGACGGATGGAACTGCCATTAGTTTGTATGATCTTTCACAAGACCTGACCATGACCCTGAACGGCGGTTCTATTATCGGGAAAATTACGGATAATGCGCCATCGAATGGTTTTTCTCATATCGTAATTGGCGATGATTTCACGACAGAAGGGGATATTACAGTTTCTGATCTTCTAGTGAATAGCGGCAAGATTTTCACGATCAGTTCAGGAGATACTGTTAAGCTGGGCACCATCAGCTTTGGCCTTGAAGGCGATACTATTGGCCAGCTTGTTGTGAAAGGTGCTGGAAAAGGTATTGATCTTGACGGCACGACGGTGACGGTGACTGTAGGAACAGCGACTATCACAGACGGGGCCGAGCTTCAGGTGGGGTCCGGTAATGCCACTGTTATCGGTATGGATGGTGGTTCCGGACAGGTCGCCACAGGCATCACCGACAATTCCATCCTGTGGGATTTTGAAATTGTTGATGGATCACAGGCTGAGGCTACAAGCAGCACTGATGACACCAAACTGTACGTTGTAGCGACTGCTGCTGAGGTTGAACCAGAGCCAGATACCCCCGAAGAGCCAGAAGAGCCGGATACACCGGAAGAGCCGAATATTTTGGTGCCTCATGCCGAAACACCGAATAACAAAAATGTGGCGGTGGTGCTGGATGATCTGATTGAGACAACCAATCCGGAGCTGAAGATGATCTGGACGGCGCTCAATAATGCTGGAACAGATGAGGAGATCAACGATATTCTCGAAGCCACTCAGAGCGATATGAGTCGGGGTACAGTAACGGCTGCCAGCTATGTGGCCAACACAGCTTTTAACATCACCTCATCACGATTGGGATCTATTCGTTCTGACGGGTTGGCCGGTTCCGGTATTTCCAGTGGTGATATCACATCTGGTCTGCAAGTGTGGATGCAGGGTTTTGGTGAAGTGGGTAATCAGAGCAACCGGGGCGGGATCGCCGGCTTTGATCTGACCAGTTATGGATTTACCGCCGGTATGGACAGTGAGGAGCTGGTGGATGACGCGGTGATTGGCCTGTCAATGGGCTATAGTGCCACCAATGTGGATTCAGACAGTGCCAACAAGGCGACCACGGATATCACTTCCTGGCAGGTTAGCGCCTATGGCGATTATGATCTGGATGAGAAGAGCTACATCAATGGAATGATCTCCTATGGCTATCATCAGAATGAAGGCAGCCGCGTTCCTGTGGCGGGCCTTGTCGCGCGTTCTGACTATGATGCGCATCAGGTGATGGCCCGGGTTGAAGTGGGCCGGGCCATCCCTGTTGGATCTGCAGTAACACTGACCCCTAAAGGTTTGGCGCAGGCGTCGTGGTATTCTCCTGACAAATATACAGAAACCGGTGCAGGCGGTGCCAACCTGACCATTAATCAGGAAGATACAGCCATAGCAGAACTTGGCGTCGGTCTTGATATGGGCTGGAACCATCAGTTTGAAAATGGGGGTCAGCTGGAAACTATAGTCGGCGTGCAATATCGTTATGACTTTGTTGGCGAAGCGGTCAGCACACAGACAGCGTTCCAGGGTGGTGGTTCAGCGATTTCCTCAGTAGGTTTTGATCCTGCGCAAAGCACGATTGGCCTTGGTGCAGGGCTTCGCTATCAGGTGAATGACGCGTGGGAATTGTCTGCTCAGTATGACTTCGACTACAAAGCAGATTATCGCTCTCATACCGGGTCGATCCGGGCTGCTTATTCATTTTAAGTGCCCTACGCGGGAGGAGGAATGATCAGTACCCCAATTCTTCCTCCCGTAGATTTTAATTGGTTGTAGCTCTTCTTCGGCCTCTCAGCTCTTTAACAACGACAAGCTTTTCGTCGTTTGTCATATGAGCCCAGCCGCCGATTTCCAATCGCGTGCGAAAACAGCCTTGGCAATGGACATTTTGCATATCCATGGTGCAAACACCAGTGCAGGGCGACGGGATGTCGGGGAGGTTGGTGTGCTTGATGACTTTTCTATGCATTCATTCTTCTTATTCTTTATTTTTTAAAATATCGCTAAGCGCGTTGAAGGGAAGAAGAACACAGATATGACGGCTCTTGTGATCTTTCACTGGTGTGAAATAGGTGAGCTCTTCCCACGGAAGGGAAGCGCCGTCTGAGCCATGTTCGAAAAGATGTTTGATGGTTGAGCGCACATGATCCACGTCATCAATGGAAAGCCCGACGGCTTTTTCTGCGAGCAAGGAAGCAGAAGCCTGACAGAGCATGCAGGCGCGGTTATCATGGGCGAGTTCTGTAATGCGGCCGTCTTCCAGTTTGACTTGGATTGTAATGCGATCACCGCAAGTTGGGTTATCCAGGGTGCCTTCTGCATCCGGGTTTTCAAGAGATCCGGCACCGGTTGCGTTGGCTGCAAGGCGCATCAGGTTCTTTTGATAAAGTTCTTCAATCAAGGTTTACTCACTTTTACTAGGCTGTTCGCTGGCTATGGCGGCCAAAATTTCTGGTGTATCTATATCTGCAAAAATGCTGGAACTGTCAATTTCAATAGCATGAACCACATGTTCATTATTATTGATCAGCGCTTTGGCGCCCATATCTCCGGTTATTTGCTGAATATCTTCGAAAAATTGAGTGGATATCAGGGCAGGGTTGCCTCTTTTCCCTTTCACGGAAGGGACTATAATGGCGCGGCCTTCTTCTGGGTCAAAGGCATCAATCAGGGTGTTGAGAATGTCAGCTGTTACGAAAGGCATATCCCCAAGGCAGACAAGCACTCCCTCAAAGTCATTTTTAAGGATCTCAAAACCCGATTTAAGGGACGTGGATAACCCATCAGCAAAATCAGGGTTTTGCACACTGTCCAATTCCAGATCCCAAACGGTTTTGAGAACATTATCTGCGTCATGTCCCGTCACCATCAAAACATGATCTGCTTTGCAGGCTATGGCCTGTTCGCTTACATGCCGAACCATTGGTTTGCCATCAACTAAAGCCAAAAGTTTATTGTCTGGGCCCATCCGTCTTGATTGACCCGCTGCCAAGATAAGGACGGCAATTTTTCGTTTTACTTTTCCCCGTTCTGTCGTCATTTTTCCTGCGCGTGGTTGTGGTCTGCTGGCAATTTCCTTCAAAAGACCGCCTTCGCCCATTTCCATGATATCGTCCGCTGTTACGTCCATATCTGCGAGCAGGCGCTGAATGACCCAGTCAAAACCATTGAGTTTTGGAGAGCGGGTACAACCCGGCAATCCAATGACTGTTGTTTTTTCCAGTTTACCCAATAGCAACAAGTTGCCCGGATCAACAGGCATTCCAAAATGAATGACAGCGCCGCCAGCCTTTGTCAGGGCCACAGGAATGACGTCTCTTGTGTCTGTTATTGCTGAAGCACCGAAAATCAGAATGAGATCACAGGCTTTTTCGGCTAAATCGTTTATGGCGTCAGTAACATCATCCTCGTGATGTTCTACAACTTTTCTGATGCTTATTGTGTTTTGGCAAGAGTTTAACCGGTCTTCAAGAACCTGTTCTGATTTGACGATGATCTTGTCAGCTGTTTTGGGAAGCCTTGTCGAAATAACGCCAATCTTTTTCTGCTTGAAAGGGGAGATAGAGACCAGATGCATCGTGTCATCTCCGATGTCAGCGATTGCCTTTTTGATGCTTTTTTGGGAGGCAGAAAAAGGGATGATCTTGATCGTTGCCAGCATTTGGCCGTCATCAACCTTTTCATAGTCCTTAACCGTTGCAATCGTAATAGATGGATCAATTTTATTGATTTTTCGCAATAGTGGCCTGTTTATGCGAACCACCCCGGGCTTTTTCGAATAAAGATTACTACGGCCCGTGAAGGGTGGCTTTACATCCACATTGCTACCAGCAAGCGGTCTTGCGATTGTAATTGCCGCTTCATCTTCGCCAATATCTTCTGCGTCCAGCTTGGCCGCCAAGACACTTTCCTGACCTGTTTCTTTAATAGCTTTCAGCGCATCAGCATCCAGAACGTATCCTTTTTTAAGTAAACCGAGCGGACCCGCATCCACGGCATGGGCCAAAATAGCCCCTAACGCTTCGCTTAAAGGAAGGCGGTCAAATATCATTCTATTCTTTTCCCCGCAAACAAGCCGTCAGTTCCGCCATGATAGAAACGGCGATCTCTGCAGGTGATTGCGCCCCGATATCAAGACCAATCGGTCCGTGAATACGGGAGATGTCTTCATCGGTAAAACCGGAACGTTTTAACCGATCTTCTCTTTTGCCATGTGTCCGGTTGCTGCCCAGAGATCCGATATAAAATACATCTGATTTAAGGCAGGTTGTTAAAGCGGGATCATCGAGTTTGGCGTCATGAGAAAGCGTAACAACAGCGGAGCGGCGATCCAGTGACATTTCCGCTAGTGCGTCATCGGGCCAGCGATCATCCAGTGTAATATCTGGGAAACGAAAATCAGATCCAAAACTACGTCTGGGATCAATGATCGTAACATCATACCCGGCAGCGACAGCCATTGGGCCGAGTTTTTGGGCGATATGGACAGCACCGACAATAAAAAGCCTAAGGGGCGGATTGAAAATATTCAGAAAGAAAGACCCATCTTCTGTTTCAATTTCCTTGGGCTTATCTCGGCTTAAAGCACTTCTGGCTTCATTTGTAAGGACACTATCATCATTTATTTCAAATGGATAAAGAAGTTTATTCATACCTGAAGTTAAGTTTGTAGCCAAAACAACTTGACGTTTTTCGCTCCGTGCTTGTTGGAGTTCTTTTAGCAGTTTTATATCCATGTCTCACCAACTCTCAATTTATTGCTTCGACATAAATCCGAATTTTTCCGCCGCAGGCCAAACCGACCTCCCAAGCTTCATCATCGCTGACGCCAAATTCCAGTACTTTGTTTCCGCCACTTTTCATCAATTCAAGTGCCTCTTGAATGACGGCGCCTTCAACACATCCACCGCTGACCGATCCGACCATATTACCAGCCTCGTCGATTGCGAGCTGACTACCAAGAGGCCGCGGGGAAGAACCCCATGTTTGTATAACTGTTGCAACAGCCACCTGTTTTCCAGCTTCTTTCCAATCCAGTGCATTTTTGAGCACATCATCTTTTGCGGCGATATCCAGGGGGGTGGTCATGCTACAAATCTCCTTTGAACGGGTTGGCCCATATCTGGTTTCGATAGAACTTCAGACAAATCCTGAAGGCTCTGTAGGTTATGGACCGTTTTAAAAATATCTACATGAGGCAAAATGGCCTTGATCCCGGCGGCCTTCGGCTCAAACCCGTCAAATCTTAAAAGCGGGTTCAACCAGATCAGTTGGCGGCAGGATTTGTGCAGACGATCCATTTCAGTCTCTAACCCATGTGCCGCATCCCGGTCCAGACCATCGGATATAAACAAGACAACGGCGCCTTGGCCTAATACCCGTCGGGACCAGAACTTGTTGAATTCTGCAATTGTTGCCCCAATACGGGTTCCACCAGACCAGTCTTCAACTTTTTCGCTGATGGCATCGAGCGCATCATCCACATCGCGGTAACGCATATACCGGGTAATATTGGTCAGGCGCGTCCCAAAAACAAAAGTATGAACCCGGTCCCGGTCATTGGTCATGGCATGCAGGAAATGCAGTAACATGCGGCTATATTGAGTCATTGACCCCGAAATATCACACAGCACAACAAGAGGCGGGTGTCGTTTGACAGGAGATTTATAGCGCAGCGGAATTGTTGCACCGCCAGACCGCAAAGCCGCACGCAGTGTCCGGCGCATGTCCACCTTGCCTTGCCTTAAATCGGTGCGTAACCTGCGGGTTTTCACTTCTCTGATCGGCAGTTTCAAGTTCTTCATTGCCTGCCGTGCCTGATCCAACTCTTCAACGCTCATGCTTTCAAAGTCTTTTTCCTGAATCATTTCCTGTTCGGACGTGGTGAGTTCGGCTGTGATCTCAATTTCTTCACGCTGATCTTCGTTCTGGCTGTCGGGTGCTTCAGAAGGCGCGAGTGCTTGTGACAGTCGCTTGGCTATTTCCTCTTCATTCCCAGCAACTTTGTCGAGATAAGTTGTTGGCAGCATCATATCCATCATTTTCTTGAGGATATCGGGATTGCGCCAGAAAATATGAAAGGCCTGATCAAAAAGGGGCCATTGATCATGTCTGTTCACGAAAACCGAATGCAGGGTCCAGTAAAAATCATCCCGTCGTTCCAACCCTGCGCATTCAACAGCTTTGATCGCTTCAATAACCCGGCCAGGCCCAACAGGTAATCCTGCGCGCCGCAAAGTACGGGCGAAATGGATAATGTTTTCGGCAAGCGTACCGTTTTGTTGAGCCAGATCGGTTGACATCACCTAGGAACCTCAGCTTCTTTCAAGCACAGTTCGAAGTGATCATAGTCTTCATAATGTTCAATAACGTGACTGGCGCCGGCCAAACGTAAACTGGCGGGCTTAACCCAGGAGGCAATACCGATGAAGGAAAGGTCGAGAATTTTGGCGGTCTCAACATCCCAAATTGCATCCCCAATGGAGACAATCTGTTCAAATTGATCAACGTCCGCATGGTTTTTAGCAGCCTCTATCGCGCTTTTCACCAATGTAAGTCGATCCAGGTGAATATCTCCAAAAGCAGCAGCGTGTTCTTCTGCATTGATCCCGAGGGTAGAGAGTTTAAAGGATGAAGAAACACCCCAGCCGCCGGATGCAAAACAAATCGCCCAATCATCGTGATCTAATAGACGATTTACAGCTTCGATGCTGCCGCGAACCGGTTTGAATTTTTCAGGTGCCGCCACATGGGTGGCTTTCATCATGTCAAAGAAGGACCCTTTAATGGCGCTCACTTCTTCATGGGTTGCTGGGCGATCATGAACCCGTTCAAAAAACTCGGTATTGATGGCATGATCGGTCATGTGGGTGAAATTGCCCCAATGGGCATCGGTAACCTCATCCCCCAGATGCAGGGCATGGGCTTTTTTAAACAGGCTTTCGTCGTGACCGGCAGAATGCATTAGCGTTCCATCGATATCGAAGATCACCAGATTTTTATTCACTACCCGTGCCATTCTTCTCGCTCATTTCTGCATTAATCTGGCTGATGATTTCAGCGGCTTCGCTTCCCTGAATTTTAGTAATGTCATCCTGGTATTTAAGTAGAACACCAAGGGTGTCATTGATGACATCAGGATCTAGTGAAATTACGTTCAGCTCTGTCAGAGCATTTGTCCAATCCAGACTTTCTGCAATACCGGGAAGCTTGAAAAGACTGGGATCTTCCCTTAATTTTTGAACAAAGGCTACAATCTGCGCGGATAGTCGCTTATCAGCATCCGGCAATTTTCGAGAGATAATTTCTTTTTCCCGTTCCGCATTGGGATAGTCGACCCAATGATAGAGACAGCGGCGCTTCAGCGCGTCATGAATTTCACGGGTCCGGTTGGAAGTAATGATTACGATGGGGGGCTCTTCTGCCTTGATTGTTCCCATTTCCGGGATCGTTACTTGAAAATCTGAAAGGATTTCCAGAAGGTACGCTTCAAATGGCTCGTCTGTCCTGTCGAGCTCATCAATAAGCAGTACTGGCGCGCCGGAGCCTGTATTTTCAAGGGCATTAAGCAAGGGGCGCTTGATGAGGAATTTTTCGGAAAAAATATCCTTGCCCAGTTGGTCTTTTTCCGCCGTGTCTGTGGCTTCTGCCAACCTGATCTCGATCATCTGTCGGGCATAATTCCATTCATAGACGGCAGAGGAGACATCCAGCCCTTCATAACATTGCAAACGGATCAAAGGCCGGTTTAGCTGTTCGGCCAGTACTTTGGCGATTTCAGTTTTGCCAACACCTGCTTCCCCTTCCAGGAAAAGTGGGCGACCCATCTTTAACGAAAGAAATAGAACGGTTGCAAGACTTCGGTCCGCAACATAATCAGCCTCTTTCAACAGATCATGTACTGCATCAATAGTGTCAGGTAGGGGAGTGGTCATCGCAGAGCTACTCATTTTAAAATTGCCATATAATCAGAATAGGAGATCTGACACTTCACTACAATGAGAGCCCCAATCATTTGTAGCATCGGTCATCAAAAAAGAAGGGGAAGCATGGCTTCCCCTCCCTTATTCATTGATATCTTCTCCGTCAGGAGGCAGCGTCTACAGCGCGGCCTGCCATTACGGAAATCAGATGTGCCCGGTAATCTGCGGATGCGTGAATATCAGCATTCAAACCGGAAGCATCTGTTTTTATGCCCGATACGGATGATGCAGAAAAATTACTGGCAAGTGCCGCTTCCATATCTCCTTGGCGGAAAACACAAGGGCCAGCACCGGTCACCGCGACACGTGCGCCATCAGATCCTTTAGCCACAAAAACCCCAACCAGAGCAAAACGAGATGCCGGATTTGGAAATTTTGCATAGGCAGCTTTTTCAGGTACTGGGAACGTTACTTTCGTCACGATCTCATCTTCTTCAAGTGCTGTTTCAAACAGATCTACAAAAAAGGCATCTGCCCCAACTGTTCGTTTGTTTGTGTGAACCGTTGCATTTAGAGCAACCAGAGCAGATGGATAATCTGCCGCAGGATCATTATTGGCGATAGAGCCACCAATGGTTCCCCGGTTTCTCACCTGCGCATCTCCAATACTGCCCGCCAAATCAGCCAAAGCAGGAATAGCCGAGCGAACTTCAGCGGAAGTTGCAACAGCGGCATGGGTTTCCATGGCACCGATGCTAACTTCACTGCCGTTTGCAGAAATCCCGTTAAGCTCGTCAATACCGCCAAGATCTACAAGTTTATCAACCTGTGCCAAGCGCAGTTTTAAAGTTGGCAATAAGGACTGACCACCGGCAAGGAACTTATCTTCCTCACCAAGTGAACCGGCCGCATCACTAATCCCCGAAGGGCGTTCATAATCGAATGAATACATCTTATTTTCTCCCTTCTCAGGCGTTTTGAGCTGCGCGCCATACTTTTTCTGGCGTCGCAGGCATATCGATTTCAGTGCCGAGGGCATCTGTTATAGCATTCATCAAGGCGGCTGGCGCAGCAATAGCACCGGCTTCCCCGCACCCTTTCACACCCAGTGGATTACTGGGGCAGGGGGTGTTGGTGGCTTCCACTTTGAAGTTTGGTAGATTGTCAGCTCGTGGCATACAGTAATCCATGTAGGATCCGGTCAATAACTGGCCACTGTCATCGTCATAGACAACTCCTTCCAGTAAGGCCTGACCAATACCCTGGGCAACACCACCATGAACCTGACCTTCAACGATCATTGGATTGATCACGTTGCCAAAATCATCGGCAGCGGCCCAATCCACTACATCTACCACACCGGTTTGTGGGTCAATTTCCACTTCAGCAATATGAGTGCCGGCCGGGAAGGTGAAGTTCAGAGGATCATAGAAAGCATTTTCAGCAAGACCTGGTTCCAGATCTTCTGGATAGTTGTGAGGCACATAAGCCGCAAAAGCTATCTCACCGATGGTTAGCTGTTTATCTGTACCGGCAATTGAGAAGACGCCGTGTTCATGCTCGATATCATCTGCGGAAGCTTCCATCAAATGAGCGGCAATCTTCTTGGCTTTATCAACAATCTTGTCGGCCGCCTTAACAATGGCAGAATCACCCACCGCAAGAGAAC
>PJEL010001381.1_pt1 | contig 24872 bp, 18 predicted proteins | sample 1853271 | NCBI WGS metagenome assembly PJEL01 (sample SAMN08108733, study PRJNA415343) | Invertebrate metagenome, whole genome shotgun sequencing project. | host: Globobulimina | place: Sweden: Gullmar Fjord | collected 2015-08
ATAATCAAGTTTGACTCTTGATCGTCTGACATAGGTTGAAAACCGATAGCCGCACGCAGATCGATAACCGGAATGGAGGTGCCTCGAATATTGGCAACACCACTAATATGGGGATGACTGCCCGGTACAGCGCTTAATGCTGGGAGTTTAACCACCTCTTTGACTTTAAAAACGTTTATTGCAAAAAGTTGAGTGGCATTTATTCGAAACAATAAAAGCTCTAACCTATTTTCACCAACGAGTTTTGTACGTTGATCAACCGAATCAAGAATTTTTGCCATAATACAACTCTCAAGGTAAAGGGATAATGGTTAGCAACCAAAATATTACTTATTAATTATAGTCTTTATCTCACCCACATAACTGAGTTACAGATCTAATTAAAACAAATAAGTAGTCAAAGGTCTGAGAAGCGAGACGCCCTGTTGATTACCTTTAGCTATCCAACGTTGCTTTAACCCCGTTTGAAGGGCCCCAAGGGGGCTTCACACTAGCCAAGTAAGCGGGTTGACTATGATAAAATCCACCAGCAGCAATCAAAAGACTCAAAAATTCTAACACTTATAATTAAAAGTGGCAGTTTTATAATTTATACCAATTGCATTAAATATCTGACCATTCAGCGTGAGTTCAAAACCCTGTAGGCAAGGCGGGGGATTGAAGCTAATAGTCATTCTCGGCAACAAGCTCCTGCGTTGCTCTACCTCCTGCAGCCAGTAAATAGTATCATTCATTTTAAATACGGGTTGACATGGCCGGCGTTGACGATATAATAGCCACCGATTTTGAGATTCCCTTGTAATTTTCTTTTGTTAGTCCGACTCCTCTCGTCACTGCCTCACAAAATACATTAATACACCTGGTTCAACATCTAATAGCTCGTCATTTTACTGTCATAAATTTATGATTTAATTTGACTCGATTAAGCATATCCAATTCGAATTTGTTACAAACGTTAACATTTGAAGATGATATAAATGCTTGATTAAGCCGTTAAAGATGAGTAGTCTCGAAACACAAATAACACTCATCTTTCGCAAAAATGCTAAGGATATTTTATAGTTAAATACATGCTGCAAAGGTTTGCAGTAATATAAAAAGGAATATGACATATGTCGTACAATATCAATGGTCATGAGATCACAGTAAATTTCCCGGTAGACTCTATCTCTTTAAATAAGTCTTCTATCGCTTTCACCGATAGCCAAGGGAAAAACAGACAAACCTTCTCTAAACGCACCGAAGCGTTATCGTTTATGAAATGGCTTTTATCAAGCAACAAATAAATCATAGCGAAAAAGAAATGGATGATGATAAAGAGTCTGTTTGTAATAAAATAAAGAAATACAATTAGTTAAAAAATAATGCCAATCGATACACTACCTCTCACTGGTATCGAGTGACCCAAACTTCCACCGGAAAATGGGAACAGATAGGACTGACATCATTAAATCAGCTATCAGGCAGTAAAGTAACATCTACCTTTGGTTCAGGCTGTATCAATTTCACAGATACTCAGCCTGACCAAACGGTAAAAACCTCAATGATTTATCCTATCCTCTCAACAAATTCTAGCTTCTTACTTCGATTTAAGACCGCCCTGCAGATGTTGAATTAGCCGCCATATTTACGTTGGTATCGAGGCAACATACTGACATTGCCTAGTAGCCCCCCCTGATGAAGGTACATGATAGGTGTTTTATCCGCCGTCATATTCAGATAGTGCTCAAGTGCCATCCAGCCTAAAGGATCATAGAGAAGTTCAAATTCGATACCTGTATTGCAGACCCGTTTCCACATCTCATAAAACTCTCGATACAACTTACCGAAATGAAATTTCTTAGGCATGGCAACAATCTCAGGATGATGCGCCGCCTCACCACTGAGCATTTCGAATTGCTGTTTCAGGTATCCATCACCGCCAACGGCTGCACAAGTTAAGACACGAATATCTAACCCCGAACCAACAAAATATTTATTGAGAAATAACGCAGTTGTACCGGTACCGGAAGGAAGAAACACGATGAGAGATGAAAGAGCCTGCTCCCTAAACCACGCGCAGATCTCCTCTGCAAGTTTAAACACACCAAATTCGGCATAGCCGCACCTTCCCCCCTCAGGAACAAACACTGCATGCGCTTGATTAGGCAGTACTTGCTCCTCTATATAGGTCAAGGTATCGCGCCCCTCTCGATCACTCTGCTCGCTGAGATTAATGATATTGGCGCCATTTTGGCAAGCACTGACATAATTGCCCTCTTTCTGTGTTTTTATGTGCGAGGCGATATGGTCCACATAAAAGTCCAGCTGCCATCCTCTCAACTTAGCGAGCGCTGACATAGAGTACAGCGAGTTAGCCTGAGCAGAGCCATACCCGATAACCTTATTAACATCCGGGAAGTCATGCTCAAGAAAATAGGCAAATTTGCGGGCCTTATTACCGGAAAACTCCGGATGCAGGAGATCGTCTCGTTTAACAAAAATGTCTCTGTCAAACATCTCAATGGAATCTACTGGGGTATGACTTAATTTCATAATACTGAAACCTAAACTATTGAACTGACAAGTTTATCACTGTAAGTCTATCGAGCAAAACCACTAAAAGCTGGTAATTTTTACTAACAGGTAATATTAGGAAAAACAAAAAACACTTATATTTCATAATGATACTTAATTGGCACGTTTCTAGCTTATTAACTGTATAGCGCAGCTTAACTTTTGCCTTTATAAGGAGTTTTTAATGGCAGTATTACGTTTAATCTTTAACATTGCATGGTTTGTTCTCGGCGGATTTGTTATGGGCTTAGCCTGGTGGGTAGCGGGCTTACTCTGTTATATCAGTATTATCGGCATACCATTTGGTCGAGCCTGTTTTGTCATCGGTGAAATGACCTTCTGGCCATTTGGGCAAGATCATATGAGCAGAAGGAGCCTGACTGGCAGTGAGGATATAGGTACTGGCGCATTTGGTACCCTAGGCAATATCGTCTGGTTTTTACTATTTGGGATCTGGCTTGCAATAGGTCACATTACTCATGCGTTGGCATGTTTCGTTACCATTATCGGGATCCCATTTGGTATTCAGCACCTGAAATTAGCGCTTTTAAGCTTAACCCCTATTGGGCAGACGGTTGTCACCAAAGCTTAGAGCGGTGTTTAAACAATACGTTTTAACGTGTGACTCGGTAAAACATGGTCACACTCCCGGTCACTCATTAACCGCATAACCAAGACGCCGAATTAATTGTCATTAGTTCGGCGTTTTTCGTTTACGCAGCAAGCTTACTTACTGCCTGTTTTCACCTCTGACATATACTCATCCAGAATCAATTCGGCATCAATTTTCGATAAACCAGCATTAAACATATCTCGCCAGTAATGGCCTTCAGGCGTATTTCTAAATGCGATAAACATCTGCTTATCTTCAAGCGTCTTCTTGTTTATCTGTAATTTCCCCGCGAGTGACTTCAACTCTTTTTGAGATAATAGGTAGCCAAAAACGTGCAGATCGATAACCGCGGCATCGATGCGAGCGGTAGCCACCTTCTTTACGTTATGCTCATCAGAATTGACAACTTCAACCCTTTGGGTACCCAGCTTAATCATGGCATCTAGCTCGGCCGTGTTTGTGTAATCTCTCACCACACCTAGCCTGTACTGATTAAGATCTGCGAGACTGGACCAGCTGATGGGATGCAGATGCTGTTCAACTAAACCTAAAGGACTGGAACCTAATGGATCTGAAAAAATAAATTCATCTGTTGGATAGCTATAGGCCGGAAGATATCCAACATATTTAGACTCGGGCCGATTGACGAGCCTTATGGCTCTGCTCCAGGGGAAAAAGCCAACAATGAGTTCATGCCCCATCGCTCTCATTGCCGCACGAGTAATGGCAATCGTCGCCCCCTGTTTATCTAAGGTACTGCCCGAGTAGGGAGGCCAGTGAAGCGAGGTCAAATGAAGTGTGTCGGCTTTTGCTTCCGACACAAAAAAAGTTCCGATAACCAGCATAAACTGACACAGAATAGCGATAAAAAATATGTAGTTGCGCACGCCGCTTAACACCCTCTTCCCACCGATGTCTAATGCCCCCTCAAAGAGTATTAATACTCAGTATAGCTGCAATACCTGGCTGACAGATTAAGCTTTGTTACAATTATTGACTGGTCTAAGCACATTTAATAATGAGAGAGTAAAAACTTGAAACCAAAACCAGGAGTGCCAATGTTACGTAAAACAATGATAACGATATGTGGAGGTGTACTCACCTTAGCAGGCGCGGCCCTGTTAATTTTGCCCGGGCCTGCCTGGTTGCTGCTTCCAGTTGGTTTAGCCATCCTGAGTCTGGAATATCCTTGGGCGAAAAAATGGCTGCGTAAGAGTCAGCGTCAACTACATACTTCGGCCGCCTGGCTTGATAGGAAAATTCTATTAAGAAAAATGAAATCTTAAACTGTAGTCGCACCATTTACTGCTGAAGTCGCATAAATGCGATTTTTTAGGGGTCAAACGACCAGCCTGCCTGAGAATGGCGAACTGAACCGAGACACTCTTCACGAAAACCCAATCCAATTCCACGATAGTCCCTATCGAAACAAAGCGTTATCTAAATTTCGTTTAGATTAATAAGATACCTTCACTAAATAACCACATAAAAAACAAGTCTTAATGTGAGGTCTCAAATGAAACTAGTTTCTCCCCTTTGTCTGGCTATCCTGGCAGCAATCACTGCTGCACCAGCCGTAGCGAAAGAGCCGATTGAAATTATCAAACCTGCGAAGATCACGGCACCGGAAAAAGTTGAATTGGGTAAGATGTTGTTCTTCGAACCACGACTCTCAAAGTCTGGTTTTATCTCCTGTAACTCATGCCATAACTTGTCACTTGGTGGTGTCGATGCGCTTCCAACCTCTATTGGGCACAACTGGCAAGAGGGCCCGATTAACTCTCCTACGGTCCTGAATGCTGAATACGGTCTGGCACAATTTTGGGACGGGCGGGCAAAAGATCTCAAAGAACAAGCCGGTGGGCCAATCGCTAATCCTGGAGAGATGGGTTACACCCATGAGCTTGCCGTCTCCACTGTAAACTCTATGCCAGCCTACCAGGCAAAATTTGAAGCCATTTATGGGAAAAATTCGGTCAACATTGACAATATTACCGATGCCATCGCCGAGTTTGAAAAAACATTGGTCACGCCGAACAGTCCTTTCGATCTCTATCTTCAAGGAGAGCAGGACGCGATTACTGCCGAAGCAAAATCAGGTTATCAACTCTTTAAAAATAAAGGTTGTACCAGCTGTCACAATGGACCCGCAGTTGGTGGCACCATGTATATGAAGATGGGACTAGTAAAACCATTCCACACTAAAAACCCGGCAGAGGGTCGAATCGCAGTAACAGGAAAAGAGGCTGATAAATATGTCTTTAAAGTTCCGACACTACGCAATATCGAACTAACCTACCCCTACTTTCATGATGGGGCGACCTGGACCTTAGAGGAAGCGGTCAACACAATGGCTGATATTCAGCTTGGTCAGCAATTATCTGAGAAAGAGACAGTTGAGATGGTAGCATTTCTTAAGTCACTTACCGGAGAGCAGCCCCAGATAGTGTTACCTATCCTGCCGCCATCGAATGCGAATACACCTAAGCCCGTCCCTTTCGGTAAATAGTATTAGTTAAATAGCGTACCGCATCATTAGAAGATACCCATTTTCTCAAAGCAAAACGCCAGCATATTGCTGGCGTTTTGCTTTAACCCACTAGCTTGAATGGGAAACTATTGAAGCGCTCAATAATCGCGAGCAGTACTCCCTGACGGCGCATATTATCCAACACTCCCGGGCTGAATCGCTCTAATCGGGTCATGGCCGTTAGCAATAACTTACACTCATGCAGCGTCGCATCCGCAATATACTCAGGCCTGTCAACTAAATGGCTATTATGATACCAATCGTCCCACTGGAACTCACTCAATAGCATTGAGCTTTTGGCAAGATCATCCGTGAACTCCTGGATCCGACAAACTGAAATGGGCCTCTCACCACATGCTAAATCATTAACGTATTTAGCATAAATGCCCGATGTATGCTTCAAGAATATATGGTTCATCTAACACCTCCAACAATCTCGGATTATCCAGTGTTATGATATTTTATCGGCATATTCACAACACTCTTTAGTGCTTAACCATGTGCTGCATATGCCATACCACTCATCCGAGTTTTGAACATGTATCGAGTATATAACTGGCATGCTGTACTCAGGCTTAACGGTATGAGGTAGGGTTTAATTGACCATTTTAACTATTGATATCATAAACAAGCACTTGAAACCTAAAAGTCGATGAGAATATTTCAAGAGCATAAAATCCACGCAGAAAAGAGGCTTAAATAAAATTTCAAACCCAATTAGATGGGTTTAAAATTTGTTCATTATTTTCATTTTGCAATGCAAAAATGCAATATCGTAACTTTGAGTAAGCAGCACTGCCAATGCAGCAGAGATACCTCAACTACATTGGCTGTTATACCGATTGGTATTATAAACTCGTGTTGGCAAACTCTTCGAGAATTAAGTCAGTAAATAGCCGACCCGCTTTACCCAGTGGGCGTTCCATCGTTGACACTAACTGCGGCGTAAAGCTATATCGACTGCCGCCTTGAAAGTCGACTTCAACTAACTCTCCACGATTCAGCTCTTCATGAATAAGAAAATCAGGCATCCAACCAAATCCCAACCCCATCTCCAGTGCATTTTTTTTCATGATAAAGCCTGAAAGGTAGAAAACTTTGTCACCCCCAAACTGAAGGTCATCTCGATAATTGCTCTCGGGTGATGAGTCTTCAATCGTCAGCTCGACATATCGTTGCAGATCAAACAGTGACACCTTCTTCTCACCCGCGAGTGGATGATCGCTGCTAACCACTAATACACTCTTAATATCAGGAAGAGGTCGAGGACGATAATTAGGCCCGGTTCGATAGTCTTTCACTAACATAAGGTCCGCATTGTCTCGCTCAAACCTGGCCTGAACGCCACCTAAAAACTCCATATTTAGCTGGATTTTTGTTGGGATCTGATTGGATGCCATACGTTTCAGGGCCTTCATTATTGGCTCCATAGGAAGAGAACCATCAACCACCAATTCAAGTTTAGGTTCCCATCCCTCACTAAACCGGCTTGCCAAATGTTCAATATTTGCAAGGTTTTGCAGTAACTTTTGCCCCTCGGCAAGGATAACTTTTCCTTCAGGTGTTAATTCTGCCCGGTACTGATCTCGACAAAATAGGTTTACACCTAAGTGCTGCTCGAGTTTTTTCACCTGATAGCTCACCGCAGATTGAGCCTTATGCAAACGCTCTGCAGCCTTAGAGAAACTGCCCTCTTCGACCAACACCTCCAGCAATTTAAATGCATCCACATCGACCCGCATATCCACCTCACCAATGTAAACTTAAGAATACAATCTAAAATTATGATTGAGTTGCCGGAATTATTATTCTTTTTTTTGCTGGTTTGAGCAACTAAATTGATAGGTGCGTCACAAATTAATTAAAACTGCCGAGTCCATCCAAAGCAGTTGACCACAATAGTTAATGGGTAAAACTGAAATTTCATGCATCTGTTGAGATGCATGAAACCGCTACCGCCTCCTGGGGTGATAACCGGCTAAGTCGAGCATCAGCGTCACCCGCAAGTCATCGAAGAGTGGCTGCGAGTAGTAACAAATTAAACGAGGACAAGACAATGGCAAGCGAACAAAATCCACTGGGTTTATTGGGCATAGAATTTACAGAATTTGCCACCCCAGATCTTGATTTCATGCATCAAGTGTTTATTGATTTCGGTTTTTCTAAACTAAAGAAAAGTAAAACGAAAGACATTAGCTATTATAAGCAGAACGACATTAACTTTTTGTTGAACAATCAGGTTCGGGGATTTTCAGCCGATTTTGCTAAAACTCACGGACCCGCGATCTGTTCGATGGGCTGGCGTGTAGAAGATGCTCAATTTGCTTTCGAAGGTGCTGTAGCACGCGGCGCTAAACCCGCAGCAGACGACAATAAAGACCATCCCTATCCAGCTATTTACGGTATTGGCGACAGCCTGATCTACTTTATCGACCTGTTCGGCAGTGAAAATAATATCTACCAAAACGATTTCGTCGATCTTGAAGAGCCTGTGATCACTCAGGAGAAAGGCTTTATCGAAGTCGATCACCTGACCAACAATGTTTACAAAGGGACGATGGATCATTGGGCCAACTTCTACAAAGATATTTTTGGTTTCACAGAAGTGCGCTATTTCGATATTAAAGGGGCCCAAACGGCCTTAATCTCCTATGCACTACGTTCACCCGACGGCAGCTTCTGTATCCCGATTAATGAAGGCAAAGGCAGTGACAAGAATCAAATAGATGAATATCTCAGAGAGTATGATGGACCCGGCGTTCAGCATCTGGCATTTCGGAGTCGTGATATTGTCGCCTCGTTAGATGCGATGGAAGGCTCATCGATAAAAACCTTAGATATCATCCCTGAATATTACGACACCATCTTCGAAAAGTTGCCACAGGTGACAGAAGACAGAGAAAAAATTAAACATCATCAGATCTTGGTCGATGGCGACGAGGAGGGTTACCTGTTACAGATATTCACTAAGAACCTGTTCGGGCCCATCTTTATCGAGATCATTCAGCGTAAAAATAACCAGGGATTCGGAGAGGGTAACTTTACCGCCCTGTTCCAGTCAATCGAGCGAGATCAACAGCGCCGCGGTGTGCTGTAATAGTTTAAACTTAGTTAACTAAAAGTAAAACCAGCCAACTTGGCTGGTTTTTTGTTTTCACGCAGCGATTATTTATCTACACTGAGCCACCAAATCGAATAATAGACACCATCAGACCCATGCTAGATCTCACTTTACTCGCCGTTTTCCTCCCAACCTTCTTCTTCGTATCGATTACGCCGGGAATGTGCATGACGCTCGCCATGACACTGGGCATGAGCATAGGGGTAAAACGTACCTTTTGGATGATGATAGGAGAACTTGTTGGCGTAGCATTAGTGGCCACCTCTGCTGTTATGGGCGTCGCGAGCATCATGCTCAACTACCCGCAACTGTTTGAAGTACTAAAGTGGGTGGGTGGGCTCTATCTGGGTTATATCGGCGTGCAGATGTGGCGGGCCAAAGGAAAAATGGCCAAGCTTGACGGCCAATCAAGCAGTATCAGCAACAGCGCATTGATTTCTCAAGGCTTTATCACTGCCATTGCAAATCCTAAAGGCTGGGCCTTTATGATATCCCTTCTGCCTCCTTTCATTAATGCAGATAAAGCGCTCGCCCCGCAGTTCATTGCCCTATTAAGTGTGATCATGTTTACCGAATTTGTCAGCATGACGGCTTATGCTACAGGCGGAAAGAGCCTGAAAGTGTTCCTGACTAAAGGCGATAATATCAAATGGATGAACCGTATAGCAGGTTCACTCATGGTAGGCGTGGGCTTCTGGTTAGTGTTAAGTTAGCTTTTCGTCACAAGACTCAAAATACGACAAACAAAGCCATAGAGCTTAAAGGCGACTCTCCCTCAAGTATTCAAGCCCACAAGCCTAATCCTCACCTTTAAATGGCAATAACTTGACAGCGTCCTTCATGTAACGTCTGTTCTGCTCAGTTTCTTGCTCGGTAAACGCCTCGATCGCTTCACGAAAAGCCGGATGGGAAATCTCATGATTAGAATAGGTGATTATCGGTTCAAACCCTCTGGCTAACTTATGCTCCCCCTGTGCCCCTGCATCGAAAACGGCTAAACCATGCTTAATGCAGTACTCTATGCCGGTGTAATAACAGGCCTCATAGTGTAAAGCGTCATAGTCTTGCAATGCCCCCCAATAACGCCCATATAGATGAGTCGCACTTTTAAAATACAGTGCAGAGGCAACAACTAGATTTGCTGTTGCCACGTCTTGATTAGACTCCTCAACAATCAGCAACTTGACGCTATCGGCCATGGTTCGCCCAAGGGTTTTGAAAAAAGACAGGTTAAGATACCCATAATGCCCCGACCTTTTCGCGTAGGTCATTTGATAACAAAGGTAAAAACTTTGCCACTGAGCATCTGTGATGTTACAGGCGTCGATAAACGTGAATTTCAACTCATATTGGCTGATCTTGTCACGCTCCTTTCGAATATTTTTTCGCTTTCTCGCACTCATCCGAGACAAAAAATCTTCAAAGGAAGTGTAGCCTCTGTTTAACCAGTGAAACTGAGTCCCTGTCCGCATCAGTGCCTGTCGCTTAGCCAGCCGAGCGGACTGCTGTCGGGGAAGAAACAGACAGTGCCAACCGGAGAAGCCACCTTTTTCGAGTCGTTGATTTAGGGCATTCACAATATTAGACCAGACCGCCTCAACCTGAGTCGTCTCTAATGTTTGACTAATGCCAAGCCTTGCCCCCGTTACGGGTGTAAACGGGATCGCACTTAACAGCTTAGGATAATATTGTACCTGATTACGCTCATAGGCCTGGGCCCAGGCCCAGTCGAATACATATTCTCCATAGGAGTGCATCTTGCTGTAGAGTGGCATTACGGCGATACGCTTCTCATCCACAAAAACCGTCAGATGCATGGGGGTCCAGCCGGTCTTCGGGCTCGCGGCACCACTCGTTTCCAGTGCCGACAGATATTCATGACGATTAAATGGACAGCAAGCCTTTCCCTTTTCAGACATCAACAGATTCCACTCTTCAGCAGGGATCGATGCAATCTCATCGGCAAACTCAATTCTGAACTCTTGATTTTCCAAACTTTTCAAAAAACGTCTCCTGGCTTGCTGACTTGCTTTTTTTATTTTTTCACGTCACATTGCACTGATAACTAATCAAAAAAACTAAAAGGGATAACTCATGCGCCCGTTAAAGACCCTATTTGTCGCCATGTCCATAGCCGTACCTCTGTTCAGTATATCTGCAGCACTGCATGTGCCATCTATACAGGCGTCTGAACCTTCAATATATAGCCATATGGCCACCGTGCAACCTATATGGGCCGAACATGGCATGGTCTCGAGCCAGGAAGCCCTGGCGACGCGTGCAGGAGTAGAGATATTAAAACAGGGAGGAAACGCGGTAGATGCGGCCGTTGCTGTTGGATTTAGCCTTGCAGTGACCTTGCCCAGAGCCGGTAATCTGGGTGGCGGCGGCTTTATGATGGTACATCTTGCTGAGCCCAACAAGACTATCGCCATCGATTATCGGGAGATGGCGCCCGCTAAGGCTCACAGAGATATTTTCCTCGATGAAAAAGGCGATCCCGACTCGCGCTTAAGTCGCGAACATGGCTTAGCCGTTGGTGTGCCAGGCACCGTCATGGGAATGGAACTGGCTTTGAAAAAATATGGCACCATGACGATGAAACAGGTCACGGCAGCCGCAATTAAAATGGCCAAAGAGGGTATAGAAGTCACCCCCGACCTGTCGACCTCGCTAACAGGCCTGAAAAAGCGCCTCGTCAAATGGCCTAGCTCTGCAGAGATATTTTATAAAGCCGATGGCAGTGATTACCGCGTCAAGGAGACGCTCAAGCAGCCTGAGTTGGCTCACTCCATCACGCTTATCGCCGCCAATGGCAGCAAGGGCTTTTATCAAGGTGAGACGGCGCAGAAGATCGTTTCTGCAGTACAAGATGCCGGCGGCATTATGACACTCGAGGATCTGAAAAACTATCGGGTTGTCGAGCGTAAACCGGTGCAAGGCGATTACCGGGGCTATCAGGTGGTCTCAATGCCTCCTCCTTCATCGGGCGGCATACACATCATCGAAATGCTCAACATGTTAGAGCTGTTTCCCATCGATAAACTGGGCCACAATACAGCGGCGACCCTTCATCTGATGACAGAGTCGATGAAACGTGCCTATGCGGATCGCAGTGAGTACCTGGGCGACCCTGATTTTTATAACGTACCGGTTCAGGCGCTGATCAACAAAGATTACGCAAAGAAACTGGCCAGCCAAATCAAAATGAATAAGGTAACACCCAGTCGTGATATTAAACCTGGCAACTTAGCGGCCTATGAAAGTGATCAAACCACCCATTACTCCGTTGTCGACCAATGGGGCAACGCCGTTTCTAACACCTATACCCTGAACTTCAGTTATGGCTCTGGCCTGGTCGCAAAAGGCACGGGCATACTGCTCAATAATGAGATGGATGACTTCTCGGCGAAACCCGGTACGCCAAATGGTTATGGACTGGTTGGCGGTGAAGCTAACGCGGTCGAAGGAGGTAAACGCCCACTGAGCTCCATGAGCCCGACCATAGTGATGAAAGATGGCAAGCCATTTATCGTCACGGGTAGCCCCGGAGGCTCACGGATCATCACCACCACGATGCAGGTCATCATGAATGTTATCGATCATGATCTGAATATCGCCGAGGCCACCGCAGCACCAAGGATCCATCATCAGTGGCTACCCGATCTCCTCAGAGTCGAGCAGAGTCTCAACAGAGACACCATAGAGCTCCTTGAGAGCAAAGGGCACAAGGTAAAAGTCAACAATGCCATAGGTTCGACCCAATCGATTATGGTCACTGAGCAAGGTATTTTCGGCGCATCGGATCCCAGACGTGCCGGTAGCGAAACGGCAGGGTATTAACTTAATACCGATTGGTATTAATCAACAGCGATAAAAAATGGGGGAAGCATTATGCTTCCCCCATCTATATTTCAATAATAGTCTGTACCTTTAATAGTTTCTCTGCACACTTTGGCGCCAAAACTGTTTAGATAAATTATGAGTCTTAGCCGACAACCTCGATACTTGCTGACCACGCTCCGTCGCATCTTGTGTCTGTTCAAGACTTTCCAGAGCCAACTCATTGATCACCTGGATAGAATGGCTGATATCATTCGCAACCGTTGTTTGTTGTGACATGGCAGACGCATTTTCATCGCTCATCACATTCATCTTACCTATCGATGAACGTAACTCTTCAAAAGACTCATCGACCTGCTGGGCTAGTCCTACAGACTGCTCCGCCTTGCGTTGGCCAGACTCCATAGTTTGAGTTGCCTTGAGCGTACTTTCGCGGAATTTACTCACTATGGTTTCGATATGAGAGGTCGACTCACTTGTGCGACTAGAAAGTTGACGTACTTCATCAGCCACAACGGCAAACCCACGCCCCGACTCCCCGGCTCGAGCAGCCTCGATAGCGGCGTTCAAGGCAAGTAAGTTAGTTTGCTCGGCAATGCCGCGAATGACCTCGAGTACGTTATTGATATCTTGGCTATCTTGTTCGATAGAAGCCACAACGGCAGAGAAATTTCCGACTTCATCGTTTAATTGATTGATGGCTTCAATCACCATCTCCATCCGCTCATGCCCCTCCTCCGCTGCCTTATAACTCGTCGTCATCTCTTCGGCGGCATTGTGGATATTACTGCTCACTTCGGCAAAGCTCGCGCTCATCTCCTCCATGGCGGTCGCGGCTTGGTTCGTCTGCTGACTCTGACTGTCGGCGCGTTCACGGGTATTGGATATCGTATCGTTTAAACTGCCACTCAACCCTTCTATTGAGCCTGCTGAATCGGCCATACGCCCAACAACTCCGCCGGTTTCGGTAATGAGAAACTGCAGGGCAAAACTTATTTTACCTAACTCATCTTGCCTGCCCGCATAGACCCCGGTAGCGAGTGGATCATCGATAATATTCACAGCCTTCTCGAGCAAGGCATTAAAAGGGGTAAGAATAAGCTTCAAACCGATAGCGCCGAAAATAGCGGCCGCAATGACTGCCACAAGGGGCGAGTAACTGGCAAGTGCCGCAGTTAACAGCACCGTAAGCAGTAAACAGACAAATAGCTTGCCACTAAACCCCAGTAGACCTTTGCTGAGTGCCTTAGGCTTCTTTCCTGCTTGTAAGTCGGCATAAATACGCGTGGCGCTATTAATTTGAGCCGCGGTCGCCTTCCTTCTGACAGACTGGTACTCGTGAATCTTTCCATCTTCATAGACGGGCGCCACATAGGCATTGACCCAGTAATGGTCACCACTCTTGGCGCGATTTTTCACCACCCCAATCCAAGGCTTGCCCTGTTTTATTCTCTCCCACATCGACTTGAATGCAGCTTCAGGCATATCAGGATGTCGCACCAGGTTGTGAGGCTGGCGGTGTAATTCATCGAAACTGTAACCACTGACACTGGTAAACCCTTCGTTGGCATATTTAATGTTGCCATCAAGATCGGTCGTGGAGAGTAAGATACAGTTATCGGTTAGGGTCTTTTCCTTTTGCGTCACAGGCTGATTATTGCGCATTGATATAATTCTTATTAGCTGATGAAGGAATGAGCAGCATTGTTACAAATGTCGCATAGTAAATAATTGATTATTGTCAATTTAAATGTAGAAAAACAAACTAATTAACACTCACGTACCAGAGTATAAGGTTTAATTTAAATGCATGATAAGCGGTCTATTATTGGAATATATCGCACAGATGGTTTACACATCTAAAAAACCAGTCTTAGCATTCGATTCAAACTAAGACTGGCCCAAACGGGGAAACGTTAAAGTATCAATTCACTCAGGTCAGAAACAGAAGCGGTTACTGTTCGACCGCTAACTCAATAAATGCCGCCGTATACATCTTTAAATTCAACATAAATTGTTCATGGGTCATAAATTCATTTTCTGTATGCCCGGTATACTCGACGCCAGGCATAGTAGGGCCAAAGCTCAAGGCATTTGGAAAGAGTTTGCTGTTTGTCGAACCGCCGATGGCAACGGGTTGAGGGTCTTTAACATTAGTAAAGTGTGAGAACACGTTAAGCAAAGTCTCCTGATGGGGAGCATCATCCATCACCATAGGCGTCCCCCAATAAGTATCTATATCTGTGAGCGATATTTCATGCTTATCTTGCCAATCATTGAGCGCTACAAACGTTTGTTTGTCGAGTAACTCTGGGGTTTTCCCTGTCGGTCTACGCAGGTTCATCACAACTTCAGTGCCATCTTTAGTCTGCTTGATCACTGTAGGGGCTAACGTCATCGCCCCCATAAAGTCATCTTTATAACCTATCTCACCAAACTGCTCGGCATAAATCCCCAGCCCTACCATCTCGTGAATAAAACTCTGTGTCAGGGCCGCCTGAGATCTAGGCCAGTGATGAATCGAGAGTAACTCGGCTAAGTGAGTCACCGCGTTAACACCATCTTCGGGTGCCGATGAATGTGCCGCCTTGCCGTCGGCAAAGATAGTGAGAGCTTCTCCATCAGATTCGAAGCGATATTGCATGCCTTGCTGTCGCTCCCCTTGCGTTTTAAGGGCCGTTTGTAACTCATCGCTCACCCCCGACAGTTCTGCATAGGCTTGTTGTGGAACCTGACTCGAAAAAACGCCACCAGAAAATGAGATTAGCTGAGCACGTGTATCACCCGAAGTGGCTATCGCTTGGGGTGGGATAACGAAGTTAATCTTGCTCCAGCCTTTCTCCGCAGTGACCACTGGGTATTCGGCATCGATAGTGATATTGATATCGGCCGGAGTATAGGTTTTCAAGAATGCTCTAAGCGGATCCCAATCGGTCTCTTCGGCGAGATACACCATCAACTCTATCCGTCTGTCTAATATCAATCCCTTGTCCTGAATCGACTTCATCGCATACATAGCAGTGACGATGGCGCCTTTATCATCTTCAGTCCCCCGGCCAATTAACTTGCCCGGTTTGGATGTCATATCGAGCACAAAAGGATTGCTTTGCCATAGTTGAGGATTGGCAGGTTGCACATCGCCATGGGTGATGACCCCTAACTTCTTTTTACTGTTACCCAGACCAATTAAGATCACATATCCATGATCAGAGTAGTCTAAACCAAGCTTTTGGCTCAATTGGCTTAATTCACGCTTAAAACCAATGAATTCAGGGTGAGAATCCGGAGTAAGGCCTTCAGCGCTAACGGTCTTGTAACTGACCAAGCGGGTTAATGAATCTAACATTCCCGCTTCGTAAGTTTTCACGGCATACTCAGCCGTAGACTCCGATTGAGGCGTTAATGCTTGTGCACATAGAGGCAGTACTGATGCGAGAAATAAAGGTAAAACGACAGCTGTCTGTTTCATGGTTTTCCATCTGTTATTATTTTCAAAGATCTGAGTCAGTTTGCCATAAAAATAACCGAATTAAGTATAAAAACACCTATTTCACAACATTTGTTACAAACAAAACAATATTTTGATAGCTTTGACACCTTCAACCATGATAAATAAAAGACTTTAACGTCAGATTAAGACTTTTTACCTACAGTAAATATCGGTCTTTATTTTGACTGTGATCACCAACGCAGTGATTAAACTTATTAACACAAGCAATATTCAAACAATCTACCGGGGATAAAAATATGAAGGGATTAACCCTCAAACCACTCGTGTCAGCTATCGCACTGACTTTTGCTCTTGGCGCATGTAGCTCATCTACTACTGCAACAAATGAAGCTAACGTGGCACCGAATGTCGTTGCACAACAAATTATTGAAAATAACGCAACGAATCCTTTCTTTAAGCCATACGATACCTATATGGGTATTCCAGATTTCGATAAGATCAAGACTGAGCATTATCTACCCGCCTTTAAAGCCGGTATTGCACAACATAAAGCTGAAATTCAAGCAATTATTGATAACCCGGATGCACCTACTTTCGCTAACACCATCGAAGCCATGGAGTTTGCCGGAGAGCTGACAACGAAAGTCGCCAGCGTTTTCTACAACCTGACCGGCGCAGATACAAATGATGAGTTACAGAAGCTCTCTAAAGAGATTTCACCACTACTCTCGGCTGCCGGTGACGACATCCTATTAAACGATCAGTTATTTCAAAAAGTTAAAGCGGTATACGAACAACGTGAAGGATTAAACCTCGACGTTGCTGAGTCTAAGCTTTTGGAAGACACCTACAAGTCATTCACTCGTGGTGGAGCGAACCTAAGCGAAGCTGATAAGACCAAGCTTAGAACATTGAATGAAGAGATTGGCAAGCTGAGCCTTGAATTTGGCGATAACTTGCTTGCAGAAACTAACGCATTTGAATTGGTCATCGACAATAAAGCCGACCTTGCAGGCCTGCCAGCCGATGTGATTAGCAATGCAGCGCAAACTGCGACCAAGCGCGGCCATGAAGGGAAATGGGTGTTCACCACATCACGTCCTTCTATCACACCGTTTTTAACCTATGCCGATAATCGCGAGCTACGCGAAAAAATCTATAACGGTTACATCGAGCGCGGTAATAACGACAACGCTAACGACAATAAAAAGCTTCTAGCCAAGATGGCTGCACTTCGTGCCGAACGTGCACAATTGATGGGCTACAAGACCCATGCACATCTAGTGCTCGAAGAGCGTACAGCCCAAACACCTGAAAATGTCTATGGACTCTTAAATAAGGTTTGGCCTGCAGCGCTCGGACAAGCGAAAGCTGAAGTCGCCGTAATGCAGGAACTTATCGACTCTGAAGGCGGTGACTTCAAGTTGGCAGGTTGGGACTGGGCATATTATTCAGATAAGATCCGAGTTGCTAAGTACGACTTCAATGAGCAGCAGACTCGTCCGTACTTCTCACTGGAAAATACACTAAAAGGTGTATTCTACACGGCTAATCGTCTCTTCGGGATCACAGTTAAAGAGCGTACCGATCTGCCTAAGTACAACGATGAAGTACGTACATGGGAAGTGTTCGACAAAGATGGTTCACTAATGGCCATCTTCATGGGCGATTACTACGTACGTGACTCTAAGCGTGGCGGTGCATGGATGAACTCCTACCGTCAGCAATACAATATGAATGGCGTAGATTCTAAGCCTATCATTGTTAACGTATTGAACTACCCTCGTCCGGTTGGCGATGAGCCTGCACTATTAACATTCGATGAAGCCAGCACCCTATTCCATGAATTTGGTCACGCACTGCACGGTATGCTTTCCGATGTTAAGTATCGCTCACAAGCGGGTACCTCTGTACCACGTGACTATGTTGAGTTCCCATCTCAAGTGATGGAAAACTGGATGACACAACCTGAAGTCTTGGCACAATTTGCTAAACACTACAAAACAGGTGAAGTGATCCCACAGGAGCTTGTTAAGAAGATTCAGGCAGCCAGTAAGTTCAACCAAGGTTTTGCTACCGTCGAATATATGGCCGCAACTAAACTTGATCTCGATTGGCACACAGTCACTGACTTCACGCCAAAAGATGCGGCGGCATTCGAAGCTGAGTCATTGAACAAGATGGGGTTGATCGGCGAAATTGCGCCGCGTTACCGCAGCACGTATTTTGCACACATCTTCTCTGGTGGATACTCTGCGGGCTACTACAGCTACCTATGGTCTGATATCTTAGGGGCTGATGCTTTCGAAGCGTTCAAAGAAAACGGTATTTTCGATAGAGCCACCGCCGATGCATTTAGAAATAATGTGTTATCACAAGGCGGAAGCGAAGATCCAATGAAGCTTTACAAGCAGTTCCGTGGTAAAGAAGCGGGAATCGACCCTCTGCTTCGTAGCCGTGGCCTACTCGCTAAGTAAGCTTTCCTGGTATCGCTATCAATTTAGCTATCGATTTGGCTATTGATAGAACAGTTAAAAGCACGGCTATTGCCGTGCTTTTTTATCTCTCAAATAATCTGAGTAAGCAGTCACTATGAGCCAGTTACCCTTCTCTCAATCGTGTGAAAACAATAAAGCCCCGATACTGGACGTCATTAAGCGTGCTTTTGCGCAATCGACCCATGTATTAGAAATTGGCACCGGCAGCGCACAACATGCGACTTATTTTTCCAGATACCTGCCTCATCTTATCTGGCAGACCAGCGACCAAGCGGACTATCTCCAAGGGATAGAGATGCGTCTAGCCCAGACAGACATTCCCAATTTAAAATCGCCATTGGTATTGGATGTCACCAAGGCATGGCCATTAACCAATTCAGACAGTATCGATGCTATCTTTACCGCCAACACCCTACATATCATGTCAAAAGAGATGGTTGAAGCTTTCTTCTGCGGCATAGGCGAATATTTAGCGCCAACGGGACAACTCTGTATCTACGGCCCATTTAATTACGCAGGCGAGTACAGCAGTGAGAGTAATGCCAGGTTCGACATATGGTTAAAAGAGAGAGACCATCGCAGTGCGATTCGAGACATTGAATGGATACAGGCATTAGCAATTGACCAAGGTCTTACATTGACAGCGGATCACCCCATGCCGGCAAATAATCGATTACTTCACCTCACAAAAATATAATTAAAAATATTTTGAGCGATAATCAGGTTATATAAAATTATTGTGAGTTGAAAAATATCCATTCACTGTTTACGAATCAGAACAGTGTAAGATAAAAAAGTAAATTACCCAAAATGTTCAGACAATTACAATTAGCATAAAATATTTCTAATATTATTTATTCAATGCCGCCTCCAGTCGTTTTACACGTGAAAAATGGTTACCGAACTCTCAACTGTGTATTTTTACAACGCAAATGTATCTTTTTGTAGCATGCTATGTGTGAAACCGATCACTATCATTAATACTCAAGCCGATATAATCCAGTACGGTTAATCAAAAGTTATTAAAAAGTAGCTAATTAACCATTTGGTAATTAACCGAACGCTGAGGCGTATTATTTAACTCTCGGAATAAATGATTCCAACTCTGATTTAAACTTTCTTGAAATAAGTAAAGTGAGAATAAATTGAATAACTGCAATCTGCCGAGAATTAAAAACATATTGTGATTGTTTTTTAATCGCAATATTTAAACTAGTTACAATTCGCCTTAGTCAATATATGTGCAATTAATGCACAATTAAAAATAATACGGGGTTGATAATGAAAAAAACTAATCGCAGTGTACTGTGCTTAGCCGTACTCGCTGCTTTAGCTGGGTGCTCGGATGATGAAACAATAATTAATACTGACAGTGGTTATGCACCTATAGTCACACAAGGTAAAACACTGACAAACACACCCGATATCGTTGTAAAGAGTCAAAACGAAGTCGACGAAGTCACCATTACTATCGGTGCAACATCGGATCTCCACGGCCGCATCTTTGGATATGATTATGCGCTCGATGCGGTCGATTCAGATGCCGGTTTAACACGTATCTCAACTTTGCTTGAAACCGTAAAAGCAAATAACCCCAATATGATCTTGATCGATATCGGTGATACCGTTCAAGGCAACTCGGCTCAACTCTTCAACGATGACCCAACTCACCCTGTCGTTTCTACCTTAAACTCACTGGATTTCGACCTTTGGGTTCCAGGTAACCATGAGTTTAACTTCGAACGCAGCTTCATCGACCGTAACCTGAACCACTTCAATGGTGCTGTTGTATCGAACAACATCAAGTGGGAAGAGAACAGCGCAAACTACATTCGTGCTTTCCAAGTCTTTGAAGTTGATGGCGCTAGAGTTGCCATCGTTGGTGTGACACCATCTAACGTACCTAACTGGGAAGCTTCTGCACCCGGACACTTTGCGGGTCTAAAGTTTGACGAAGAGCTAGCTTCTACTCGTGCAGCAGTTGATGAGTTGATCGAAAAGTTCAACCCAGATGTTATCGTCGGTGCCTTCCATATCGGACGTAGCTCAGAAGGCGGTGCCGGCGTTCACAAGATTGCAGCAGAGATGGCAGATAAGTTTGACGTGATTCTAGCCGGTCACGAACACGCGACCTATATCGAAAGCATTCAAAAAGCAGCTGAAGGTGAAGATATCACTTCAACCGATATCTCCGTTGAAGGCGGTGATACTGCCGAAGATAAGACACTTTCAGGTACCTATGATGAATCTAACCGCGCTCAAAGCGTTAAGATCATCGAGCCTGGTAAATGGGGTTGGGCTCTGGCTAAGGCTGATATCAAGCTTAAGAAGAACACCGACGGCAAGTGGGAGATGGTCGATACGACATTAAGCAATATTACATCTAAAAATGTCGAAGAAAGTCAAACAACAACCGCACAATTCCAGTATGTTCATGACATCTCTAAAGCCGATGCTCAACTGGTTCTGGGTCTAGTCGGTGGTGACTTTACCCCGGGTACCGGCGCCGATGAAGCCGTACATGAAGATTACGACCACGAAACGGGTCGCCTATATTCAACGATTCATACCGCTAAAGTCATGGATACGCCGTTGATGGACTTCATCAACCAGATCCAACTTGAGAAGTCTGAAGCCGTAGTCTCTGCAGCGTCACTATTCTCTGACAGCTCTAACCTGATTGATGGCCAAGAGTACGCTAAGAAAGATTCAACTAACCTCTACAAATATGACAATACCCTTATCGGTATTAATATGACTGGAGCGAATCTCAAGCGTTATATGGAGTGGTCTTACACTTACTTTAATACCTATAAAGACGGTGACATTACCGTATCCTTTAAGAAAGGTGCTAAAGCTTACATGTACGATCAGTTCGACGGTAAGATTGACTTCGTTGTCGACTTGGCTGGCGATTCATTTGCCATGGATGAAAACTATACGGTAACTAATGAAGGTAGCCGTATCGAGATCATCGAAATCGATGGTAAGCCATTCGATGCGACAGCAACCTACAAGGTAGCCTTGAACAGCTATCGTTGGGGTTCAAACATCAAGAAGTTTGGCTGGGCAACCGGTGATGATGTTTATTATGATTCAGTCAACGAGCCAGTCTACGCTATCCGTGACATGCTGACAGAATATGTTGCTGCCAACAAAGGCGTTAACGCCAGTGATTTCACTAATCCTAACTGGGAGATTAAACAGTACCAGGATAATGGCGCTATCACCCTACTACGCACAGACAATGGCGCAGGTCAGACACTGTGGAATAGACTGGTAAGCAAAGAAATTTGTGTCAATATTGACCCGGATAACCCTAAGTACCCAGGGATTTTGGACGCGGTCAATGTTAATGACGCGACCTCATACTTTGTCAACCCGACTAAAGATTATGCAGGTTGTGTAACTGAGTAAATCACACTCAATAAAGGCCTGGTAACAGGCCTTTTTTTTTCTTTGGTTAATCTGGCATTATCGGTATTTACTGGTGTGTTAGACTGCCTCAACATGATTATTTTTGCTAACTTTCGGTATATACCCATCCTACCTGAAGATGCAGGATTCAGTGGGAGTTAAATGGTCTTTAATCAAGGCATTGATTGCCACTAATGGTCGTTCCCTTAGATAAATCAATAACACAGAGTAAAGCCCATTAAAACCCATCGCAGAAGGCGTTGTGCAAGCCCACTTCGTTGTTGCACTAACTTAAAAGGGAATAACCATTTCTACATTAATGCGCCTAGAATTGAACTGGCACAAGGCCTCTGAAACGAGCACCTTCGAGTAGGATGGGTATACATAACCTATGTTAAAAAACTATCGATTTACCCTATTTATCGCGCTGATTTCGACGTTGATTTTCTACTTCTCTCCCAGTATTAGCGACAGCTTAAAGCCTAAGACGCCGCTGCAACAAGAGTTTGTAGAGGCTCGTGTCGTCGATGTCATCTCAAATAATCTGGCTCCCGATGCCAGAGTCCCCTCCATATTAACCGGCAAGCAGGTATTCACCGCCGAGATATTAGAGGGAGAAGAAATTGGTAAAGTGGTCGAAGTACAAAATCCTCTTAGCCGACAACATAATGTCCTGGTCGGCAAAGGCGATATCTTCATCATGATGATCAGAGATACGTCTAATGGCACTGTGTATTGGGCCTATAACCACAAGCGATCGACAGCCATCTACTGGATGTGTTTTGCCTTCCTCTTGTTACTGCTCTCTTTCGGTAAGAAGGAGGGGTTGAATTCAGTTATTTCACTCTACTTCACCGCGGCGCTCATCATTGGCGTCTTGATCCCGGCTATTTTTGCCGGTTGGAACCCGGTAATCGTCACCATTTTCCTAATGGGGTTAAAGATTGTCGTCAATTTTATTCTGGTATCCGGTTATAACAAAAAGAGCTTCTGCGCCATGGGGGGCACCCTGCTCGGCGTCATTGCGGCAGGTATTATGGCGCAGGTATTTGGCGAGTTTGCGCACCTTTCCGGCATCTACTTAGATAAGGGCGAAGATGTTATCTACCTGGCCACTCAACCGATTCAGATCCGCTGGCTGATGTTTGTCGCCATCATGGTCTCGGCTCTTGGCGCCGTGATGGATGTTGCCATATCAATTGCATCGGCCTATAACGAGCTTAAAATTACCGATCCTAAGCTCAGTCCGAAGCAGCTGATGACGGCGAGTATGAATATCGGTCGTGATATCATGGGCACCATGACCAACACCTTGATACTCGCGTTTGCCGGCAGCTCTTTAACCACGATCATGATGGTTTGGGGACTGGATATGCCGCTGACTCAGTTTATCAATACACCCGTTATCGCGTTAAGTATCATCCATGCTCTGGCCGGAAGTGTCGGCATCGTACTGACCATTCCTCTTACGGCTTGGCTCGCAAGGTACATGCTCAGTGCTCCCGAAGACGTTACCGAGCTCAATGAGTCAGAAAAAGTTACCCAAACAGCTCAATCCGTTACTGCTCAGCCAGATAATGTAAACATTCAAGCGTTAGAGTCTTAATTGGTAACCTGACTGGCAACGATAGCATTCAGTAAAATGTTAACTTTAGACCGGAACGGCTGTAGTTAAAGCGAATCAAAAAAAAGAGAACGAGCTAGTAGCTCTGTTCTCTTTTTTTATGCTTGTCGCTTAAATCAGCCTAAATTCGGCTCATCATCGACGCCTGCAAAACAAACTAAAAGTCTGCCTCATCGAGTTCGGTCAGTTGTTCACTGCTCGACTCTATCTGCTTACGCAAACTGCGGGTCTGCACTGTCCAATAACCCATATAGAACTGGGCTGTTTTCAGTTTGCCCTGATAAAACTCTCTCTCGGAAGTATCAGTTTCCAGCGCCGCTAATGCTATCGACGCCGTGCGAGTCCACATCCAGGCTAGTGCTGTGATCCCCAAAATTTGCATATAAGGCATAGAGGCTGCACCCAGAATATCCGGATTCTTCGGCGCATTCATGCCGATATATTGCGTGGCTTTTTCCAGATCCTTTGACGCATCCATCAAACCTGAAAGATAGGGCTTCATTGCGTCATTGCCCATGTTCTCTTCGATAAGCTGTTTCACAAGAGCCGACCAGCTCATCAAGGTTGCTGCCTTGTCGGACAGTATCTTTCGACCAACGAGATCCAGTGCCTGGATACCATTAGTGCCTTCATAGAGCATAGAGATACGAATATCACGTACAAATTGTTCCATGCCCCACTCGTGAATGTAACCATGACCACCGAATACCTGCTGGGCATCGACACAGGCATTGAAGCCTCTATCGGTTACAAACCCTTTGACGATCGGGGTAAATAGCGCGGCAAGCTTATTTGCCATTTTAGCTTTTTCCGGATCGCTGTGACGCTCGGCCTCATCGAGCCATAGCGCCTGTTGACCTATCATCGCCCTCGCCCCTTCATTGAAGGCCTTTTGCGACATCAACATGCGTCTTACGTCACCATGAACTAAGATAGGATCCGCCGCCATATCCGGTGCTTTTACCCCACTGAGTCCGCGCCCCTGAATTCTATCTTTGGCATAGGCGAGTGCATTTTGGTACGCGATTTCTGACACGCCCAGTCCTTGAACCCCAACGCCGAGTCTCGCTTGGTTCATCATGGTAAACATCGCTCTTAGACCTTGATGCGGATCACCGACCAACTCACCGATGGCGCCATCGAAGTTCATCACGCAGGTTGAGTTACCGTGAATACCCATCTTGTGCTCGAGTCCGGTGGCACACAGAGTATTGGCTTC
>PJEL010001382.1_pt1 | contig 24860 bp, 18 predicted proteins | sample 1853271 | NCBI WGS metagenome assembly PJEL01 (sample SAMN08108733, study PRJNA415343) | Invertebrate metagenome, whole genome shotgun sequencing project. | host: Globobulimina | place: Sweden: Gullmar Fjord | collected 2015-08
TACTTCTTTTATTTTCTTTGGAAACGAAGGAGGCTCCTTTCGTTTCCAAAAGAAGCCTCCATTTTGAACAATTTAACTAATACTTATACTATGGAGTATAGTCGCCGTGACCCCAGATAACAAGTTTTCCACCAAGGATAGTTGTAGTAGTTTCAAGCTTTGCAATTCTTCCCATTTCTTTTCCACCCATAACATAAATCTTTGTTGCTGCTGACTTTTTGATCTCAAGAGTTGGAAGACCAATTACAATAGCGTTTATAACATCTTCAGGCTGTGTACCATCAGCAGGGATGATTATCTGCTCAAGGTCAATAGTCAAAGGACGCTTATAAGTAGGTTTTTCCCAAACAGCACCAGTTGATTGAGATGCAGTAGTTATCATATCTGTAGTATCAGGAAACATAGTGCTATGGTTTAAACCATTAAGAACCATTAGACTTGGACCAGTGATAACATCTAATGTAATAAAATCACCAGCACCATCTACAAGATCAGAATCGATATATGATGTTGTTTGCGCAGAGTTATGAATCGCAACATCTTTAACAGAAATACTAATTGGAACTAATGTTTGTATTTTTTCTTTTAATAATGAATCTTCAATTTTTATCGGTTCAAGATATTCTTCTAATGTATTGGGAACCATATTCTTCTGAATAATATTCGTTTTAAAATATTCATAGGATTCATTAGAAAATATTGGGATCACTGTTACTGATGGTAAAAAATCTTTTTCATTATCAGTATCTTCTCGAGGACGTCCCTTTTCACCATAAAATTCTGATGTATTTCCCCATTGAATTGGTGGCTTTACATATCTTACTCCTTCATATTCAAAAAATAAATCTTGTATTGGTTCTTTTTCCCTTTTCACATTTAAATCAGTAATTTGCGTTGTCATATATTCTTCAACTTTAATGTGCCAGGTATCTCTAATTTTCTCTACTGTAGAATCATTACTATTTTCTTGAATTTTAATATCATCAAAATATGTCATGACATTCATATCAAATTTATCAGAAAAATAATATATCCCGCAAACAATTAAAATATCAATCCCGGAGGTATCATTTTTAGCTCTATCAATAGCTAACTTTTTAAATTCCTCATGTGATGTCATAGTAAGCCCATTATTCATAATAATTGCAATTTTGGTATTTGCATTAACTTCTTTTGCAGAATAATTTAATTGTTTAGACGCTTTTTTTAATTGACTTTGAATAGGAGAAACTAGTATTTTGTAATATTCATGTTCTAAGTCTTCTGTTGGATTTAAAACAATTGTTTTAGCGTCTGAAATTTGAGAAAATAATTTTGCAAGTTTTTCTTGTTTAGACTTTTTCTCAATAGGTTCTTCTTCTATAATTTTTAATTCAATTACAGTATCATCTAAAATATAATCACAGTTTTTAACTTTAATTTTTGGATCATCTGTATATCTTTTTCCACCAGCATTTAAAATTATATCGTCAAAATCATCTTCTGTTAGTTTCGAAAAGTGTATATATTCCATTTATACTCCTATACATATTTTAAATTTTTATTGATTATACTAACAATATTCTAATTATTAATATACTCGAAGTATATTTGACATAACTTTTTATCCTTGATATACTTAACTTAATTACTCGCAAGAGCCACCCATTTCTAAATGGGGTTAAATCTTCAACTTATCCAATATTCCAAACGAATCAACATCCAATCTAGAAAAAGCAAACCACTTTTTTCCTAAGTCTTTTAAACTAGCACCTATATGATACGCCTCATTATCATCCAATATCAAAAACCTATCATGTGAACTATCGAACTTTTTTATCTCTATGTTGGGATACTGGGTATTGTGTTTTTCGAGATCTAGTTTGAGTTGTTTTGTGATATTTTTTGTGTGGATTGTTGCAGATACATCTTTTTCTCTTTTTGATAACATAGTCAATACACTTTCATCACAGTAGTTATCAATAAGCACAATACTTTTCTTTGCACTTTTGATAAGATCAGTTACAAATACGTACGCATCGTATACTTGACCATCGTAAAATATACCTTGTGTCGGTTTGAAGGATTTGTCTTCTAAAGCATCAAATATTTTGTCGAACTTTTCATCTGACTCAATTTTGTCTTTTATTCTAAGAGTCTCAATATTTTCTAGTCTCTGAAAAATAGATGCATTTTGAGATATAGTTTTTCTCATATTTACAAAACTATTTATAATCTTGATGCTCACTTCTATAGCTACTTTACTTTTTAAAATAGCACTTAGCATAGATACACCTTGCTCCGTAAAAACATACGGCAAGTATTTGGTGTGTTTTCCCCATGTACTCTCTAAATCTAAACTTAAGGTCGCAAATTGCGACCTTAAGTTTTCGTATTCTTTTTGGGTCAATTGAAATCTAAAATTTTCAGGAAATCTTTCTATATTTCTTTTAACTTGCTCATTTAATCTTTTTGATTCAACATGATATAATTCTGCTAAATCTCTATCGAGCATAACAGATAAACCTCTTATGGTAAATATCTTATTTTGTATATTTTCATCATCTATTAAGACAAGTTCATTCATATTTTATAACTCCATATAATATGTATAAAGTATATCTTAACAATGTCACAAAAATAGTCACACTTTTATAGAGTTAAAGTTTTAGGATGAGTTTCCGAGTAGTTTTTTGTAATTTAGAAGATGGATTTGATTCGTTTTAAATTGATTTTAAAACGTCTTCAAATTCACCTTGTAGTATAGTAGCAGAGCAAGCTATCATAAGATTTATCGGGTGATTAAAATCTTCTATCGCCATGCCAGTTTCATCGTATGTTTCTTTTACTTGTACATCTTTTTCATCACTTGCAAATCTATCTATGTAGTCAGATGTATCTTCCATATATCCATATACTTTTTTGCCTAATGCAAAAGCATATCCACACTCCCAAATAGTACCACTATCTGCTTCTTTACCTCTAAAAGCATTTAAGTTTGCGATAACGATATCGCAGTTGTCTATCATCTCTTTGTTGTTTGTAAATATTTCTAGAGCTATTGTTTGTTTTGGTTGAGAGAAGTCAGCTTTGTTATCTAAGGGATATAATCCTTCGAAACCATACTTTTCACAAAGCTTTTGATACTCTGCTCCTATAGATAAAGAATCCTTTTTAAATACGTCAAAGCCTGCGATATATATCTTTTGTTTCATAGTTATCCAATGTTGTTTTTATATTTTAGTATATTTTACACTAAATATCTTAACACCCCAATAATTATCTAAAGAGATATAATATCCAAGGAAGTTGACTTCCTATACCTGTCATTGTTGTTAGTAAACCTAATTTAATTGTATTATTCATTTTGATTTCCTTGTTTATATATTTTATTTCAAATAGTATATCTCAACATAATCACATACAGAGTCACATTTTGATAAATATATTTATTTTTATTATTTAACTGATAAATGTATCTTTTATCTCAACTTTGTCTATAGACTTACATAATTTAGATATAATTACGAAAAATACAAAGTACACACATGAAAATATTATCAAAAAACTCTTCTTTAGAAGAATCACTAGAAAAAATGACAAAAACACTCAAAGATGTTGGTTCAGAAATCACATTTGCCGAATCTAAACATCCTTTAAAAAACTGTTTTTCTGTAAACTTAAGCTCGAACGATGCACCAAAACATCTTTACTCAAATGGTAAAGGAACTTGTACAGAAGCTAGTACAGTTAGTGCTATTGGTGAATATATAGAAAGACTACAAACAAATAATTTCTTTATCGAATTTTATATTCCTGATAGAGTTTCTTATCCTGATGAAAAAGTATTTTCATTTGAAGAAGAATATCTTGATATTGAATTAGCAAAGTTTTATAACAAAGACAATGCTTTTGAAGCAAAAGATTTTGTTGATTATCATAGTAATTATTTCGATAAAGTAGTATCTTTACCATTTGTAAATTTAACTACTAAAAAAGAAGCTTACTTACCAGTAAACTTAACACACAATTTATATGTAAGTAATGGACTAGCTACTGGGAATACTCCAAAAGAAGCACAAGTACAATCTTTAAGTGAAATCTTCGAGCGATATGTAAAAATTGCTATGGTTAAAGAGGGATATTCTGTACCAGCTTTTCCGGCAGTTGTATTAAAAGACTTTACAAAACTAAATGAAGATATCAAATCATTAGAAGACTTGGGTTATATCATTCAGGTACTTGATTGTTCTTTTGAAGGTAAGTTTCCTGTAACTGCAATCTCACTAATCAATCCAAAAACATCTACACTGTTTGTATCATTTGGTGCCCACCCTATTTTAGAAGTATCTTTACAAAGAACTATGACTGAACTTATGCAAGGTAGAGATTTAGAAGATTTATCTGATTTTGAAAGACCTACTTTTGATAAAGAACTTATTCAAACTAACTCAAATATTGAGTCACATTTTATCGATTCAAATGGTAAAATTGGATTCGAATTTTTAGCTGCTACAAAAACATTCGAATATACTCCTTGGGCATATACAGGTGCAAATACAGATGAAGAGTATGAGTATTTATTAAATATTACAAAAGATATGGATAAAGATATCTATATCAGAGAGTATGATTATTTAGGATTTTATTCTTGTCAAATAATTGTTCCTGGTGTTTCTGAGATTTATCCTTTAGAAGATATGATTTATAACAATACTAACGCTGGTAAAATGATCAGAGATATTGTTTTGAATTTCAAAGAATACGATCCTGAAGATATTTTAAGAGAAGTAGAGTCATTGGATAATAATCTAAATGTAGAAAAATACATCGGTGTAATCTTCCAAAACAACTTTACAATGAGAGATTTTAAAGTACAGTTACATTTAATGCTTGGAAACTACGATGAAGTTATCCAACTACTTGAACTTTCATCTCAAGACTTAGCATATGCATTATCAGAATTAACAAGAATGTATATAGATGAGATTTCTTGGGAAGAGTATGAAACTGCTTTAAACAATGTATTTACAAAAGAAAAAGTAGACTTAGCTGCGCAAATTTTTAATGGAGATGTAGACTTTACAAATGTAACGTATCATCAAGATTATTTAAATATCTTAGATTTATACGATAGATTGGCTATTAAAAAAGCTCAATAAAAATTTGATTTAGAAAAACAGTTTGCTCATTACAAAAGAGCAAACTGTCAACTTATGCTAACTTTAGATAATCTAGAGTTACACATCTTTCACATTGATTTATATCTTCATACTCGATAGTACTAACAGTAAGCTCTTTAAAAACTTCTTTTATATATCCAAGTGCTTCTTCATCTGCTGTATAAACTAAAGATTTATTTCTATCATTACCAACTACAACTTTTTGTGTTTTAGATAATAACTCTTGAATATTTTTATTCCAATACAGATCAAAAGCTTCATTTTCACTCAACTCTTCAGATCCATGATCCCAGTTTGTACAAGAATCAGGAACTAAACCACAAGTTTTAATATCATCAAAATCCATTGTTATTCCATATAGTGTCATAATATACTCCTTCAATTTGTTTATATTAAAATCGTAGCACAATTATTAATTCATTTCAATAAAACTAAATATTTAATATGATGAATTTAGAATATTTATTCAAGAATTACGAAGAACAACTTACATGAGATATTCCACCAACATCAAAAACCTCTAAGGGTTTTAATTTATAGTATTTTTCTTCTATCTCCTTAGACTGTTCAGAGTATGGATTTGTCATCACTTCTTGAAGTTCTCGTACTATTGAATAATCCCCCTCTTTCGCGCTCTCATACGCAGGCACAAGAATCCACTCACGTAAGATATATTTAGGATTAACAAGTTTCATTTGTGTTGATAGTTCATCAGCTGATCGAGATAAAGTAACATTATCATTTGCAATAAAGGATTTCCATTTTGAAAACCAAATAGACCATCTATTTTGAATTTCAACTTCTGATGTTATGTCAGTATAGAAACTTTTTTTAAGTGACTCAATATCTTCTGGTATCTCTGAAAGCTCACGGAAGAATATAGTATAATCAACAGAAGTTTGTACCATAAGAGACTCTAACTCAGTAAATAACTCTTCATCAAAAGTACTCAGCCCAAGTTTTGAAGCCCACATCTTTTGCATCTCGGACTGCATAACTTCAGAAAAATCACTTAGAATCTTATCTAATGTAAGAGAATGATGTTCATTGGGTATTAACAACTCTTGTAACGACGAACAAAACATATGGAAGTTACGTTGGGCCGCTACGGGTTGGTTCATAAACGCAAAGTGTCGTCCTCCACCTGTCCATGATTGATAAGCAGGATCAAATAATTCACAAAATCCAAATGGACCATAATCAAGAGTATATCCACCTGCTGCACAATTATCACCGTTGAAGTTCCCTTGACAAAACCCAACACGAATCCAGTTTGATACAAGTACTGTTAGCCGAGTACGGAACTCTAACGCTACTAATACTACTTTTTCTGGCATACTTAAACTCTTATCTATATTTTCACTATACTCACGGTCTATCAAATGTAACACAATCTTCTCTAATTCTTCTCTGGCCGTTGAATATTCCTTTTTACGAGTACGACGAGCGAAAAGTTCTAACTGCCCTACACGAAGAAACGATGCTGCTACACGAGTCGTAATAGCAACTGATTCAGTTACCATCATGTCAGGATCTTTTGAATATGAGTTTTGCGAATACCAAGGGCGTTGAACAAATTCAGTTTTTGAAGTATATAAACTTAAAGAGCGAGATGTAGAAATCCCGAGTGAGTGCATATGTTCTTGAGCTAAAAACTCACGTACACTTGAGCGTAATACTGCACGACCATCAGCTCCTCTACAATAGGGAGTTCGCCCACCCCCTTTTAGTTGCATCTCCCACCGTTTGCCATTTAATACAGCTTCTAGTACAGAAACTGCTCGACCGTCACCATATCCATTTCCAGTCTTAAAAGGACACTGTTCGTAGTATTCTCTACCATAAATAGAAAGAGCATAACCAGTTGCCCAACCAACTGTACTCATAGGTTTTGGTACATTAGATATATCCCCTGAGAACATTTTAATAAAATCAGGTGTTAAAGCTAAACTATCTTTAACACCTAATTCAGCAAATAAGTTTTTACTGTGTGATATGTATATTGGCTCATCTATAGGTGTTGGATTTACTGGTACATAATGACCCGAGAAAACTTGTCGAGGTAAATGATCCACTCCATTTTGTGTTGCATCAGGATCACAATTTAAAGTATCCATAAGTGAGTAGTTAACTAATGGGGCTAAATCATTGAGCGTTTCTATAGTTGGTGATTTCTGTTTTATTTCGTTCATATATCTTCCTTATTGGAGAAAATTTTAAGAAGATTATTGATAAGTATCTTCATGGCGTATTCTAACTTGTCCATCAAAATATAACTTAACAAATATAAATTAGATTATATATTTTGGCATTAATTCAAATCTATTTCTATATCGATAATTAACATATAATACTAAGCAATATAATTAATACTTTAAGTTATAATTAGAAAATTTTATAAATAACAATTTCTAAATAAAGGACATATTAAATGATTCAAAAAAAAGGCTTTCTTTTATTAACTATACTATGCTTAACAACATCGGCAATTGCTGCAAATAATTATGTTTCAGATGAGTTATATACGTATACTCATTCAGGTCCAGGTACCCAATATAAAATTCTGGGTCTTATTAATGCAGGTGAAAAAATCAAAGTATTAAGTACTGATGAAACTGCAGGTTATACAGAAATCAAAGATCAAAAAGGTCGTAATGTTTGGATGGATTCAAAACATGTTTCAACTCAACCAGGTTTAAAAAAACAACTTAAAACATTACGTATATCTGAAGATAAAGCAAATAAAAAGATAATAGACCTAGAGGAAAAACTAAATTCTAATATCAATAAAGTAACACAATTAGAAAAAACAAATTTATCACTAAGTACCCAATTGAAAAAGATTCAAGAAATAAATACTTCGCTAACTGACAAAGTAGATAATGAAAAAAATGAACGCTTAATGCAATGGTTTTCTTATGGTGGAATGGTTGGAGGAATTGGTCTACTTTTAGGTCTAGTACTTCCTGCATTAATTCCAAGTCGTAAAAGAAAGTCTAGTTGGTAAGACTAAAAAAAGACTCTTAGTTTAGTCTTTTAATTAATCCATCTGAATAAAACTTGTTCCATCACCATTTGGAATAACTTTTATTTGAAGTGGTATACGCTCCTTAAGAGCTTCTACATGAGAAATTACACCTACCATTTTTCCAGAGCTTTGTAAAAGATTTAACGCATTTAGTGCTGTTTCTAAACTATTTTCATCTAAAGTTCCAAACCCTTCATCTAAGAAAAGAGAATCGATAGCTATTTTTTGACTAGCAAGTTCGGACAGACCCAAGGCAAGAGAAAGACTTACTATAAAACTCTCTCCACCAGAAAGTGTACTGACTGGTCGTACTACATTTCCTTGGAAACTATCACATACTTCTATCTCTAAAAGTTGTTTTGGATCACGGCTACGTTGGAGTTCATATCTACTTGATAATACACTAAGATGATTATTAGCTAGATTTATGAGCTGATCGAGGGTAATACCCTGTGCAAATTTAGCGAACTTATTTCCATCTGCTGATCCTATCATCTCGTTTAGTTTTACCCATACTTTAAATTTTTCTTTTTTCTTTTCCAGTTCTAGTATCTTTACTTGGTTTTTGAGTCTATCTTCGTTATCTCTTTTGAGTATCGCTGATATTTCTCCGATACTCAGTTGAAGTTCATCACTTTTAATTTTTAATTCACTTATCTCTTTAGTTATCTCTTCAAGTGAGTTTTCACTTGGTATCACTTTTTTATGGTCAGCTAGTTTTGTAGCTGTATCTATTTTAAGAGTTTGATATTTATGATAATTATCTTCTATTGTTTTACATTTTAGAGATAATTCTTCTCTTTGTTCTTTTACTAAAAGGGCATTTTCTAGAGAAACTATATCTATAAAACCATTAGTTTTTAGTTCTTTTAAAAATGTACTATTAAGTTCTTTGAAAATGATTTTATTTTTCTCTAGCTCTTCATCTAATGATTTCTGCTGTTTTTGTAATGCATCTATATTTGTTATTATAGTTGTAAGTTCTTGGTTTATATCATTTTCTATTTTTTGTACTTTTTCAAAACTATTTTTGCTTTGAAGTTCATACATATTTATATCTGCAACATTTAGTATCTCTATTGATTCTTCTTTTAGACTTAATACACTTGATTCTACTTCTACTCTGATTTCTTCAAGATTTGAAATCTCATTTGAAAGAGCATTTAGTTTTGTACTATTTTCTGTATTTGTTAAATCATAACTATTTTTTTTCTGCTCACACTCTTTTAAATTTGTTTGATTTGTTATAAAAGATTGATTTCTTTTGGTAAGGTTTTCTAACATCTCTTTATAATTTATCTTATTAAAAATCATATCAAATTTATTGAACTGTAAAGTTAGCACAGATTGTAATTTTGTTAATTTTACAGTTGATTGAGATTCTTCTTTTATACTTTGTTCTTGCCCAGTGATGATTTTATCTAAGACTTTTTCACTCACCACAAATAGAGTTTGTTTAGAGTTATAGTTTGATTGAGATAGTTCTTTTTCTTTAAGTGATTTTTCTTTTTGTTCTCGTCTTGTGATAATCTCATTTAACTTTGTTTGAGTAAGTGATATTTGTTCATCTAAATTACGTTTTGCATGTTCATCTAAAACTATTGATTCTTTTTTAAATATCTCTTTTTTAGATTCAAATAGTTCATTTAGTTTTATGAGTTCTAAACTATTTGACTCTAGTTTTGAGTTTGTTTGAGTTTGTTTTGTATGTAATATTTTAAGGTCATTGTCATTTGAAACGGATAATAATTCTTTTTCATTTATCAGTGTATTTGTACTGTTTGTATCTATTTGTAGATTATTTGAGATATAAGGATGTGATGTTGAACCACATAAGTAACACTCATCACCTTCACTTATCTTTTGTCTATCATCTTCATATTTTATGATTAATAGTTCTCTTTCTCTTTTATCTCGTAAAGTAGAAATATGAGTTTTGAGTTCATTTAAAATAGTATTTTTTGCAACTATATTTTTATTTAAAAAAGTTATCTCATTTGTATTTGAAAGTTTTTGTTGTTCCTCTTTTTCTATCTTTACAAGTAATTCTTCATATTCTTTAAAATCTTTTAAAAGTGATCTAAGAGTAGTGAACTTTTCTCTTAAAATTGGTTCGTCTTTTATATCACTTGATGAGTTATCTTCAATTTTTTTATACTCTTTCGATTTTAAATCAAAAAGAGTTTTAAGTTTTTTAACCTCATCATTTAGTAAATCATGTGTTGTTTTTTTAGTTAATAGTTGTGCGATTAATTGTTCTTGTTCTATAAGTATATTTGATAGTGTTTTATTTTCATTTTCATACTCTTGTATATCTTTTTGTATAGAAGATAATACTTCCAAGAGTTTTTCATCTTTTTTATTCGTTTCTAAATACTCTTTTGAACTCTCAATTTGTTTTTGAATTTTATCGTAGTCTATTTTGATCTCATCTAAGTTTTTTTGATATTTTAATTGTTCTTCTGTTTTAGTTTTGATACTAGTGATTATATCATTGAGGTTTTTTTCTTTTTCGTTTATTTGTGTTTGTAACGTTCGTATCTCTTTTATTTTAAGACTATTTTCATCAAACTCTTTTTTCACTTTTTGTGTTTCTTGTTGTGAAGTTTCAAATTCAGTTTGTTTGAGACTTTGTTCTGTTTTTAAATTTTGAAGATCAAGGCTTAATACAGATAAAGTTTTTTCATCTTTTTGGATATCTAAATCTAAACTCTTTTTCTTATCATAAGTTCTTTGTACATTGAGAGCTTTATTTGCTAAATCAAGTTTAATAAAATCTTCTTTTTGATCTTCTTTTTCTTTTGAGATAGTGGCAAAAAGTTCATCATACTTTATTGTGTCATTTTCTAAAGTAGCTAAAGTTTCTATCCAAGTTTTTATCTGGATAAGTTCTTTCTCTTTTATATCTAATGCAATTTTTTCTTTTTTCTTTTCATCTAAAAGTTTTGTTTTTTCTTCTATTTCAAAAGTTTCTAATAACTCTGTATTATCTAGTACTTTTTTATCTGAATCTATATCCGCTTTACTAACTACATAGGTATCGTATATCTCTTTAGATATTTTTGCATAGATTTGTGTACCTGTTATTTTTTCTAGCAGTGTTGACCGATCAGACTCTTTTGCTTTTAAGAATGCATCAAAACTTCCTTGGGCTAACATCATAGATTGTATAAACCTATCAAAATCTAATCCAGATAACTCCTCAACATATTTTGGTACATCTCGAAGTGTTGATTTGAGTACCTTGGCACTCTTTACATCTGATAGTTCCATCTTTGCCGTTTGGAATTTTCCATCGGCACTTTTTCTAGCTCTTTTTTGAGTCCATGAAGATTTATATATATCCCCTCTTATTTCAAACTCAACTTCACAGTAACATTCCCCTGTATGTCGAGCCATAAGTTCATTTGGATTTTTTAATCTTGGAGTTCTTCCATATAATGCACAAGTGATGATATCTAAGATTGTACTTTTCCCTGCTCCTGTTGGTCCAGTTATTGCAAATAAAGCATTGTTATTCAAAAAAGTGGTAAAGTCTATAGAAAATTCACCTTTTAATGAATTGATATTTTTTGATTTTAGTTTTAGTATTTTCATTATACAGATACCTTTTCAATCACTTTTTTGAAATTAAGATTAAGTTCTTCGATAAACTTGTCATCTTCAAGCTCTTCTAGTTGTAATCTTCTTGAAAACACATCAGTTGGTGTAAGTTCATCTAGACTTATCACATTTAAATCTTTTGATTCTAATCTTTTTTCAGTTCTATCTATTTTGATAGCTAAGATGATAAGTTCTTGTTCTTGCGCAAAGTCACGTATGCTTTGATTTGCTACTATGGGATTTTCATCATTTAAATGTACTTCTATCCAAGTCTCTTTATCTTCTATAAATTTCAATTCTTTTAAAATAGTTTCAAGATTTCCTTTTAAAACAAGCAAGGGTTTATATAGTGGTATTTCTAACTCTTGTACCTCAACTGTCCCTTCTTTAAACTCAACAATATTTACTTTCTTTTTTTGTTTAGATTCTGAAAAGCTCAGTGGAATAGGAGAACCACTATATCGTACATGGTCTACTCCTACTATTTGATTTATATGAAGATGCCCTAATGCTACATAATCAAAATACTTTCCTAAAAAGTCACTTCCTATATCTATTGTTCCACCTATATAGATATCTCTTTCACTTTCACTTGTACGACTGCCTACAGTTGTAAGATGTCCAGTAGCTATAATAGGGAGATTTTTTTCTTTTGTTAACTCTATCGCTTGTTCGTATACATCTATATAGTGTTGTTTTATACCATGATTAAGTGAAGATTCTTTTTCATTAAGTGTTTGTCCACTTATTGCTTCTCGTACTACACTATCTCTTAAAAATGGAACAGCACAAACGACACCTACTAATTCATCTTTTTTGTATATAGAGATAAGTTCATTTTCACTTTCATCTCCAGATGTAATAACATGAACATTCATAAATTCAAGTAGTTGTTTGGGGGCTTTTAGTGTAGATACAGAATCATGATTTCCAGCAGTGATAATTACATATAGTCCATTTATGGAAAATAGCTTTTTTAAAAAGTTGTAGTAGAGTTCAAGTGCGTAGTTAGGAGGATTTCCAGTATCAAAGATATCGCCTGCAACTATGAGTACATCGATGTTTTCTTTTTGTATAGTTTCATAAAGCCAAGATAAAAAAGCTTCATGCTCATCCGCCCTATTTTTACCCATAAAGTTTTGACCTATATGCCAGTCTGATGTATGTAAGATTTTCATTATGTTCCTGACATATTTTTTGAAATTATAACATAAAAATATCACAAAATTTGTCACACTATTGTAGATTTCCAAACCTAGAAACCTACAATATATTTTTTAATTTAAAAATGCCTTTTTAAAGAAATTTGACACTTGAGATGGATCCCAAGATAAAATTAATGCAGACTCATTTACATGTCCATAATTAGATAATTCCTCTACAATATCAAAGCCACCAAATTTGGAATATAATTTATAATGCTCTTTTTTTATACCGGATAATAAGAGATCAATATTGTTTTCTTTAAATATATAATACACCCCTGTTGTAAGATTTTTAAACTCAGGACTTAATCCTTTTGAATTATGTTTAATCATCAATCGTGAAACTTCCCCAATCGTTTCATGCTGATTACGAAAACTATTAAAAGAAAATTTTGTCTCAGAGGGAAGTTTATTGTCAGAATCAAATATGACTCTTGTTGTTCCTGTTGCTATATTATTATTTTTATAAAATAGTATAGCTGAGTTACTATCATACTTATCAAAGTTTAATCCCTCTATAGTATCTGGGAATTCATCTTGATAGTTTATACTTGTATATACGTCACTTCGTAGTTTAAATACATCAATGAGACTTTCTGCTGTATTAGCTAAATATATATTTTTATTTTCATTTGCAAAATTTAAATTTTTATTAAAACTAATAGCTTCATCTATTGTTTTTTCTAAAAATATTCTTTGTTTAAAGAGTTCCAATGCCTTATGCTGCTGTAAATTATAACTATCTGGCATGTAGCTAAGTTTTTTATCTATGTTTTGTTCTACAAGTTCTTGCAGTGCCGTAAGTGAATTATTTTTATTGATGTTAATATTTAACATTATTTATCCTTTAAATTTGTTTGTAGTTTTGAAATTGTTTTAAAGTGATAAAGTAATTAATGGGAAATATATAAAACACCTATAAAGTTTTATATGTGTTTGGTTTTGGATAAAAAGATATTTAGCCAAGTATATAACTTAGACTAAATAGAGATTAGGATGATTTGTAAAAGAATATGATTGTAAAGATAAGTGGTATATCTTAATTAGAGTGGTTTTAAATTGTAACCATAACCATAAGTTACTTGGATAATATTGTTTCCTAGCTTGCCCTTTAGTCTATACACTAAAGTTCTAAGAGCACTTGTTGATGTTTGATTTCCATTCCATATTGCATCCTCTAAATTACTAAAAGGTACATGAGAATAATTTGCTTCTATTAGTAATGCTAAAAGATGTTGTTCTTTTTTACCAAGTTTTATAAATTTGTCACGAAAATATAATTTTCTATTTTTCATATCAAAATAAAACTCTTCTCCTAAAGGTACATAGTTTTTATTTATAGGTACTTTATTTGTTATATTAAGTTTATACATAGCTAACTGTATATTAGTTTTCAATTCTTGAGTTTTAAAAGGTTTTACTATATAACCAATAGGATTTGTACTAAAAGCTCTATTCATAGTATCATCATCAGAAAAAGCAGTTAAATAAAGAATAGGAATGTTTTTCTTTTTTTGTATTACTTTGACAATATCTATTCCATTTTCATTTTTACCAAGATTAATATCCATCATTATAATATCTGGTATATTTTCTTTTATACTATCTAATACATCTTTTTGAGTAGACACCATACCAGTAATATGACAATCTAACTTTTCAAGTTCCATCTTTAACTCTAAAGCAACTATAGGTTCATCTTCAACTATAAGTATATTTGTTTTATTCATTTGATTCACTCCATATAATTTTTGTTTCTACACCATTTGTAGTATTAAATACCATCTCTCCTCGAAGTTTAGAAGAAACCAAAGTCTCAACTAAAATCAAACCAAAAGATTTTTTAATACTATTTGCGTCATAACCTTGACCATTGTCTTTAATAATTAATGTATATATACTTTCGCTTTTAAATAATGAAATTAAAATTAAACCATCATCATCTTCATTAAAGGCATATTTTAAAGAATTTGTTACTAGTTCATTGAGAATAATACCACACGATATAGCCTGCTCTGTTTGTAAATCAGCATCAATATCATATTCAATATTGATATCATCAGTATATGTTTCCTCAAGTCCTTCTATTAGTGTAGTAAAGTACTCGTAAGCATTTATATATGATATATCATCTCTTTGATAGAGTAGTTCATGTAATTGACTCATAGCATTTAATCTATTTTGAGTTGTTAAGAAGATATTTTTCATCTTTTTATCATCTATATCATTGCTTTGTAGTCTTATTAAAGAAACAATCATCTGCATATTGTTTTTTACTCTATGATTAACCTCTTTAAGTAATAAAGTCTTTTCATCTAAACTTACATTTAAATCTTTTGTTTTTTCCTCAACTTGTATCTCTAATCGTTCATTTTCTGTTTTTTTCTGTACGATAAGTTCTTCATTGACATCATTTTTCTCTTTTTGAAGAGAATTTATTTTATCTGATAGTGCTATTGAGAATATGATTATCTCTACAATAAGAGATATTTCAACAAAATATGGAAAATAAGAAAATACAGTAAAAACTCCGATACTAGACAAATACATTGAAGTACCCATACTTACAAAAATAAGCCATCCAAATAAAATAAAATAAGCTTGTCTATTCTTTTTTAATGTTGCATAGATAGTAATTAAACATAGATATACCAAAAGTACGACAGGTATTAAGTTTCGATAATGATTGAAGTAATCAGAGATAGTAAAAAGTACTACACTAAATAATGCGATATATAAAAAGAAGTTGAGTATTTTATTTAATATTTTATATTGTGAGATATTGAGAAAATATTTTGTAAATAATGCTAATGAAATAGCTGGAAATATTACAAGAAAGGAAGCATACTGGACCACTAGTTGCAAACTTTCTTTATCTAGAAGATAAATATTTGCCATTCCTACATACATTAAATGATGCATTGTTATTCCAAAGATATATAAAACATAAAATAAATAACTTAAGTCTTTTGTGAAAAAATATATAAATGCATTATAAACTGCTAATACTATCATAGCACCAAAAAACAAAGCTAAAATAACTTGATGTTTTATCTCTTTTTTATAAAAAGTGTCATCGTTAAAAAGATTTAATTTTACAATTAAAGTTGTAATATATGAAGATGCTTTTATATAGTATATTTTTGTTTGATGTGGATCAAGGGTTACTCTAAATATAGGATTTATACTATTTCTTTGAGTTGATATATTAAGAAGTCCCTCTTTTATTTCTATTCCATTTTTAACATCATAAAATATAATATCTGTAGTCATAGAATTTCCATATTCTATGATTTTTCGTATAGTTTTTTCACTATCATTTTTCAAAGTTATTTTAATCCACACATCAAAGTCAGGTGAATATCCATACCCCAATAAACTTTTATCATTTTTTTCAAATAAAATCTTTTGAGTTTGTAGATCAGATACGGTTAGGTTTCTTGTTTTATCTATATATATTTCAGACAAGGGCAAGATATCTCGAACTTTTGTTGTTTCATTAATATTTATAGTATCAGCATATACACTAGAAATAAAAAGTAATAATATAGTTAACATAAATTTCATCATTCTTAAAGTCCTTTGATATTATACCTACAAAAAGTCACATAAAGAGTCACAAAAAGTATAATTATTATTGTAACATTTAATTACTCACTACTCTTATCTCCCACAATATTTAAATCGAAATAACCAATTCTTATAAAAACATGATATACTTACTTATATTGATAGTTAAAATATCGATACTTCAAAAAAGGTATAATATAAATATTCAATATGCAAAAAACTCCATGTAAATACTGTGATACATCATTAAGAATTAGGAAATTTACTCCTGGGTTTGAATACTCCTGTCCTAACTGTGACGGAGTGGTATATAGTAGTGGTGCTTCTATTCCAATTGTTGTTATATTATCTTTATCTACACTTGTACTATTCTTTTGGATGATTACAAGTACACTTCTAACTGTTACGGTACTTGATTCAAAAAGTTATTCTGTTATTGATACTATAAGTATTTTATCTGAGCATAATTTTCCACTAAGTACTGCTATATTATTAATTACCGTTATTATAATACCTGTACTCATGATTCTATTAATAAACTTTATTATATTTTCTCATAAATTAGGGTTTAGTAAAAAGATTACAAAAAAAGCTATCTCATTTTATAACGGTATCAAAGAGTGGAATATGACAGAAGTATATCTTGTGGGTGTACTTATCTCTATGATTAAACTAGATGAATTAACACAACTAGAAACAAATATGGGACTATGGATAAACTTTATATATATTATTATGTTTTATATCACGGTAGTCTTTTTTAATCCACATGATATAATAAATACAATAGATATAAAAAAAAGAGATGAAAATGCACTCTTTAAATCTTGTCTTTATCTTGGTCTTGCAATGATATTTATTATTCCGGCAAATGTGTTACCTATAATGCCTTCATATAAATTTGGAGTAGAATATCCTAATACCATTTGGGGTGGAATTGTAGAACTTTGGAATGCGAAAGATTATTTTGTAGCATTTGTTATATTTTTCACTAGTATTTGTATACCAGTATTTAAAATTGTTACTGTAATTATAATGATACTTATGGCAAAATACGGTGTTTTAAAAAATTTAAGAAAAGCAATGACTGTTTTTTATCGTTTTACAGATGGCTGGGGTAAATACTCTATGCTGGATGTTTTTGTAGTAGTTATTATTGCCGCATTTATACAATATGATCAGCTAGTACGAGTAGAAGCAGGAACGGCAATTATGCCTTTTACATTAGTAGTATTTTTTACAATGATGGCAAGTAAATCATTTGATGTTAGATTAATATGGGAGAAAAAATAGATGTCTTTAGCAGTTACTAAAAGAAAAAAATCTATTATGATATTAGCATGGATTGCACCTATTGTTGCTATTATGATATCAGTAGGTATGGTATATGACTATTATACAAAAGAAGGAAATAGTATAACTATAACTTTTGATAATATAGATGGACTAGATATAAGACAAAGTCATATCCAATTTAATGGTTTACCTATAGGTGATATTGAATCTATGACACTTGATAAACAAAATATAAATCGATTTATTGTAAAAGCTAATATCTATTCTGAGTATAATTATTTAGTAAAAGAGGGAAGTCTTTTTTACAAAGTAGCTCCTAAATTATCAATAGATGGAGCAAGTGCTTTAAGTAATGTGTTAAAAGGAAATTATATTGAGATTATTCCTCCTACAAAAAATGTCTATAAACTAAAACTGATCAAAAATCAATTTGATTTTGATGGCTATAATGAAAAACCAAAAACACAAGGTGTGATGTTTGATATCACTTCTAGTGACGGAAGTTTTGGAGTAAGTTCAGCAATCTTATTTAAAGGTTTACAAATCGGTGAAGTTATCAAGAAAAAAATAGATAACTATGATATCAAATATAAAGTTCTCATTTATGAAGAGTACAAATACCTTATCTCATCTACAACAAAATTTTATCAAATCAGCCCATTTGAACTAAATGCATCCTTAGAAAATATTAATATAAAAATACCATCTATAAAAAATATGTTAAGTAGTTCTATTGGTTTTGTTACCCCTTCCTACGATGAGGAGATTAAGACTTCATATACTCTATATAAATCAAAAGATACAGTAAATGTTGAAAGCATTGATAAAGAGTTTTACACATTTAAAATCAAAGCAAACAATATATCACAAACAGATTTTGTAATATATAAAGGTGTTATAGTAGGTCATATAAATGATGTAGAATTAAAAACAGATATAAACGAAGTATCAGGAGAGATCTACTCAAAATATAAATACCTGATCAATAACTCTACATATTTTTATAAACCAAAAGCTGTAAAAACAAATCTCTCTACAGAAGGACTCAAAATAGAGATACCAGCACTTAAAGAGATAGCATTGGGTGGATTGACATTTATTACTCCAAATTTAAAAGAGAAATTAACAAACAAAACTTTTACATTTTATGAAGATGTAGATACTTTATATGAAAGTGAAAAGTTCAATATCACTTTAACAGTAAAAGATAATCATAATATCAAAATAACATCAAGAGTCTATTATAAAAACATATCTATTGCTCATGTTAAAAAGATAACTTTAGAAGATGATATACTCATCCAAATTGAAGGTGAAAAAAAGTACCAATACCTTTTTGGAGAAAACTCTAAAATCTATTTAGAAGGTACGAAAATATCGTTAGAAGGGATAGAGAATTTATCATCAACTATACTTGGAGACAATCTCTATCTCATAGCAGATAAAAATAATAGTTTTAAATCAACATTTACTCTTGACTCAATCAATCCAGATACAACACACTATAAAGAAGGTCTACGTATACAACTAAAAGCGAAAGAGAGTAAAAACATCACAGTAGGTTCACCTATATACTACAAAGGTTTTGAAGTGGGTGAAATTTATGATGCAGATCTGATTAATGATGGAGAGGCAATCGTTTTTAACCTTTTTATAAAAGACAAGTATAGAAATATTGTAAAACGAAATAGTGAATTTTATAAAGCTACAATCTTAGATATGGATGTAGGTTTATTTGGCGCAAAAATAAAAATGGGAAGTGCAAAGAGTATATTAAAAGGTGGAATTGTATTTAAAAATCCACCTTCAAAACAAAAAATTTCAAGTGCTACAAGCGGTACTATTTTTAATCTTTTAAAAGAAAAAGAAGATTAGTACCTTAGATGCATAACCTTTATACCTATCCCTTATTTAGACCACCAGCAGAAGGTAATAATGTAATAGTGCAAGTTACCTATGGCTGTAGTTATAACAACTGTAGTTTTTGTTCTATGTACAAAGACAAAAAGTTTCAAACCAGAGCTTTAGAAGATATCTATAAAGATATAGATATCTTAGCTTCAAACTATCCAAGTGCATCAAGAGTATTTTTAGCAGATGGAGATGCCTTAACTTTAGATACAAATACATTACTCAAAATATTAAACTATCTTAATAAATCATTTCTAAAATTACGAAGAGTATCCCTGTATGCATCAGCCCAAAATATACTTTCTAAATCTAAAGAAGAGTTACAATATTTATATGAAAACAATCTCAAACTTGTATACTTTGGTATAGAAACGGGAGATAATACAGTCTTAAAAAAGATCACCAAAGGTGTATCTAAAGAAGATATGATAGAAGCATTAAATAAAGTATCAGAAGTTGGTATCAAAACTTCAGCTACAGTTATACTTGGACTTGCAGGAAAAAACTACACAAAACAACATATCAAAAACACTGCAGATATAGTAAACCAAACTAATATAAACTATCTTTCAACTTTACAGTTAGCATTAGAAGATGATGTTATAGAGAAGTTTTACAAACACTTTGATGATTTTATACCATTAAACGATATAGAAGTTCTCGATGAACAAAAAAGATTTATAGAACAAATCAATCCAACAAATCAAGTAATATTCAGATCAAATCACGCCTCAAATGCTTTACATCTAAAAGGGACTTTACCAAAAGATAAAGATAGATTATTAAAAGAATTACATATTGTAGAAGATTTAGGAGAAGATGCTCTTATACCAAAACAGTTTAGAAGTTTTTGATAAAACTAATAAAGAAATTAGTTTAAACATTTAATATCTATTAAATTGAATTTAAAATCAATGATTTTAAAATAGAAGCAAAAAAAAATGAGCCTATTTTAAATATCATAGGAACTCACGATCAATACTTTTCAAATGACCCCAACCAAATAAAAAGTAGGAAGGGGATAGACACTGTATAAAAGCACTGATGTATCATAAAAATACAAAGGTAATAATCTTACCTCAGACTAGATATGATATCACTCAAAATATTTATGTAAAGGATGAGATTATTCATTTTTTGAGGTTTTGGAGTAGATAAAATTAAAGTCATAACCTTTATAATTAACTATTGTTATCACCTGCCCTTTTATTTAGAGGCTCAGCCCAATTGGCTTTTCAACCACTTAGTACACTCAATCCACGTTTTAACATCAAGATTTCTAAGTTCTTTATTAGTCATATTATAACTATCCCTTAGTTTCGCAATTACTTCTTGTTTCTTCATTGAATTTGTAAAATTAACAGTTCCATTATTTTTAAACTTAATGTGATTGAATTCTATGTGCCATTTGGATCCTTCTCCCGCATCAAAGACTCCTGTTTTATGCAATTGTGCAAGTTTGCCGCTATTATTACCAGCTATCACCTGCATCTTATTTTGATTATCTTTTAACTTTGTTTGAATAGCTTTGGCTCCCATAACATCCGCTTCCCGTTCCAATCCAGCATCATCATTAACTGCAACTTTACCTTTCATTTGTACAGGTTGATGTACTTCCGAAGTGTAATTCTCTTCCATTGGTTGAAGTTGAGCTGGTTGAGTTGTCTGAGGACTATTATCCATCATATTTTGAAGGGATTTTAATTGCATCATTCTTGAACTATTATCTATAGTATCTTGTAATTTTCTTTGGACAATTGATTCTTGTCTGTTATCTACAAATGGAGAATATGATTCATCATTACTTTGCTTTTGAGTTACCTTTTTCGCTACTGATTGTTGGCTACTCTTTTTTTGTGTTTCAACTTGTTTATACATAAAATAACCCTTTTATAGTTTTAAATTTTCTTCTATATAATTATCTAGAAATATTTTACTATATAAACATCACAAAAAGAGTCACATTTTTAAGTTTTCATTAATATAGTAGTTAAGTAGTTGATTTATAAAAGAGTAGAAATTTGACCTAATGAAAGAAAATCACATACAGAGTCACGTTTTTATATATTTTTAAATATAATTATATATTATACTTGGTACATTTCCATAAGAAAAGATTAAGCATAAAAAAAGCCCTTACAAAAGGGCTTTTAATAAAGTGTAGTTATTTTTTAGAGTTAAGTCTTGATTGATACTCTTGTGGGTGTTTACACACAGGACATACTTTTAAAGCTTTTTTACCATAGTGTACATGACCACATACTTCACAAATCCATGCTTCTTCACTATCTTCACTTACATGCTCAGATCCAGCTTCTAGTCTTTCTAAAAGCATTTTAAACATATTTTCATGTTCTACTTCGATTTTACCAATACCAGTAAATAATCTAGCAGCTTCACTATATCCTTCTTCTTTAGCAATAGCGGCAAAGTCTGGATACATAGTTACATTTTCATAACTTTCACCGTCAATTGCATACTGTAAATTTTCAGCTGTATTTCCAAAGTTATTGTCACTATCAGTTACCATTCTGTTATGTAAAGAAAGTTCTAATTTAGCATGTACTTTTTCATTGTTAGCAGCACGTTGAAAGTGTTCAGCTATATCTCTATAACCCTCTTTTTGAGCAACTTTAGCAAAGTATTCATATTTGTTTCTAGCTTGAGATTCACCAGCGAAAGATTTCATAAGGTTTACAAGAGTAAGATTTTCTGTAGTCATTTCCATAGCCTGACCACAGCAGTGAAGTTCTCCACCACCAACATTTTGTACTTCTACTTCATTACCACAGGCGTTACATTTATATGTTTCATACTGTCTCATTTTACATCCTTTAATTTGTTTATGTAAAATTATGACATAGTTAAACTTAAAGGATAATAATTATCCTTTAATATTTTTTATTCTATAGTTTAAAGAAGAATTATGAAAGTTTTTTAACTGCTTCAGTTACATCATCTAAAGCAATATCAGTTTTTTCACCAGTTTTTCTATTCACAAGTTCTACCATTCCATCTTGTAGTTTTTTACCAATAACGATAGCATAAGGGAAACCAATAAGTTCAAAATCACCCATTTTGAAACCAAATCTCTCTTTTTTTCTATCATCTATCATCACTTCAATACCATTTGCTTTTAAGTCTTCATAGATTTTCATACCAGCATTTAGTTCATCTTCTTTTTTAGCACTTGATACGATGATGTCTACCATAAATGGAGTAGTCTCTTTCGTCCAGATACAACCTCTATCATCATGACTTTGTTCAATAACAGCAGCCATAATTCTACTCACCCCAATACCATATGTTCCCATTTGAAATGGTTGTGTTTTTCCATTTGAATCTAAAAACTTAGCATCTAAAGCTTCACTATAAGTTGTTCCTAGTTGGAAGATATGTCCAGCTTCGATCCCTTTTTTAAATGAAAGTTTTGCTCCACAAGCACATACTTGTTCAACTTCTTTTGTCTGTAATTCTTCATAACTTAACTCATTTAAAGCATTAACTTCATCTTCATTTTCAAAAATAGTTTCAATATTTGCACCATACTCACAAGAGTTACATATAACAATAGTATCTTCACCACTATCTGCTAATACATGAAACTCTTTACTTCCAGTTCCACCAATAGCTCCACTATCAGCTTCAACTACTCTAAAATCAAGACCAAGTCTAGTAAATATTTTTTTATAAGTTTCTTCCATATGTGCAAATTCTCTTTGCATATCTTCTACAGATTCATGAAAAGAGTATCCATCTTTCATAAGAAATTCTCTACCTCTCATAAGTCCAAATCGAGGTCTTGCTTCATCTCTAAATTTTGTATTTATTTGATATAAATTCACTGGTAAATCTCTAAAACTAGTAATTCTATTTTTTACTAATTCAACTATAGCTTCTTCATTTGTAGGACTTAATACAAACTCATTATCTTTTCTATCTTTAATACGAAGTAACTCTTTACCCATTTTAGTAGCACGTTCACTTTTTTCCCATAACTCAATAGGAGTTACAAATCCAAGTTGTACTTCACTACAATCTGCAGCATCTAGTTCTTCTTTTACAATCTTTCTTATTTTATCAAGTACTATTTTTCCCATAGGCATATAGTTATATAATCCACTACCTTGTTGGTTAATAAATCCTGCTCGAATTAGGAATTGATGTGATGGTAAAGTAGCGTCTGATGGTGTTTCTTTTGTAGTTGGTATAAATAGTTTTGAGAATTTCATTTTTAATAGTGCCTTATCTTTTGTTTATAATTATTTTTAAAACGTATTTTACTATAAAAATGCTTATTGCTTTTAAATAAAAATGTTATAATACAAAACTAAAATAATTAAAGGCCAAATTATCATTTCAATTAAAGAACCAATACAAACACTATTTAGTGATTTTTGTAAAAGAAACAAAATAACTAGCATGGAAACTGCTGTTGAATACTTCGCTATTTTTGGTGGATTAGATGTAGATATTGATACGTCTCTACCTATAGATAAACTTATAGAGATCCATATATTAAAAAGATATAAGTATTTAAGAAACTTCGTAAGTGACATCACAAAAGGTGATCCAGAATACAATAAAATTTTAACAGCACTTGCTATTGGTGATAGAAGAACAAATTCTGCTTTTAGAAAAGTAGCAATTTCTTTTGACAATGGTATTGAAATAGTTGATGATTTATGTGGTTTAAAAGTAATTAAGCTTGAAAAATCTTTGCAAAAACTATCAAACTTAGATGATCAATATACAGTATCTGAGAGATTATTATTTACTGCACCCGTGGTGCGATTTTGGTTTGCTTTTGTATCTCCTTTATTTCAAGGGATTAAAGAAAAAAAATACGAAGAGTTTTATAAAAAATACAATAACTACAAAGCAGAATTTGCAGATATTGTTTTTGAACAATTAGCTCATGAGTATATAAGAGCTATAAGTAAAGAAGATTTTATGTTTACACTTGGTAGATACTGGGATGATGATTTAAGTCTAGATCTTGTTGGTAAAACAAAAGCTGGTAAAACTATAGCTGGATCGTGTAAATTTACTAATAATAAAATTAAAAAAACAGAACTTACAAAC
>PJEL010001383.1_pt1 | contig 24853 bp, 27 predicted proteins | sample 1853271 | NCBI WGS metagenome assembly PJEL01 (sample SAMN08108733, study PRJNA415343) | Invertebrate metagenome, whole genome shotgun sequencing project. | host: Globobulimina | place: Sweden: Gullmar Fjord | collected 2015-08
CCTGTGACGACGGTGGGACAGGCCTGTGCGGGCACAGCGAGCATGGCGACGAGGGCGGTGAACAGCATGGACCTCTCCTCGAGGTAGAAACACAAGGTAGACGACGTCGCTGCATGCTGCTGACATGTTCGACACCTGGGCGCGTTCGAGACGCAAGGTCGGGCGGCGACATCACGAGCTCGTCGATGCGCGCCCCTCTGCAGGCCCGGTCAGGATCGCTCGACCCAAGCCTCGAAGGCCTCGACACTCCCCTCGTAGCGCTCGACCGCTCGGGGCGAGTCGGTGAACTTCCGGCGGAAGACGAAGTCATCCGAGAGGCAGAACTGGTCCACGACCTCTTTGGGTCCCGATGTTTCGTGCATGAACACGATCAGCGCCTGCGCCTGCAGATCCGATAGGATCGCGCTTAGCTTTCGCCGAGATGCACCGTTGCGCTCGAGGTGCACGATGTAGCGCCCCACGGCATCCACCAGAGCCCGCGCCGAGGCCCGCTTCGCGCCGACCTGCATGACCAGATCGTCCTCCCACCACGCGATGCCAGCCCGCTCGGCCGGCGTGCCCGTGGACTCTTTCGCAGATCCTCGATCACTTCGGTAACGGCCTGGATCGAAGCGCGAAGCTTAGCTTCGGAGAGGTCGACCTCCAAGGTCGAGGCGCGCTGGAGCCGCCGATACTCCCTACAACCGCCGCCGCGGCGACCAAATCCACCCCGGGTGGTCGTTCGCGATCCCGGCGTCATCTTGATCGGAACCCGCGATCGGGGCTGGAACACCAGAGGATGCTCCCAGAGGAGGAGAACTTCTCCGCGCTGGCGGGCAGCCTTCAGCACCGCCTTGCTGTCCATCAGAGACCACGACAAGGCGATGACATCCGCTTCATCGCCGGCTAGCGCCTCCTTGGCGCGGCGAATCTCGGCGGCGGGGTCGGCGGCCTCCCACGGCGGAGCATCGGTGGAGAAGTCGAGGAAACGCAGTCCGAGCTTGGTGCAGGCTGCGGCCCCGGTTGCGGACTTTCCGATTCCGGGCGGGCCAATGAGCGTGATGATGGGCAACCGCGTGCTTGGGTCCATGATCGAGGTCCCCCTTTCGGCAGCGCCTATCCAGGCAGATGTTGTTCGTCATGGTCCGGGAGCCCATTCCGGCGCAGATCGCGTAGCAGCGCGACAAACCAGGTCCATGGAGGGCCAGTCTTGCTGACAACACGCCGAAGTCTACTTGCGAACGCCCAGGATGGCGTTTTCACGGGGCACGGGTCTCTGCAACAATCTTCACGGATTAGTTGTACAATGTTAAAGTTGTGCACTAGTATTGTTGTACAACTATTGGCCAGACCATGCCCGACATTGAAGATCGCCTGTTTCTACACCATCTCCTCGGCCTCGCCTGTACTCGGCACTTCAAACGGGTCTGTGACGCCGTCGCGAACGATCTGGACCAGAAGGAAGAATCGCATCGGAAGCGCTTCTACATCGACGATACACATCTCCTCAAGTCGACCAAATCGATCCGGAGCAAGATTGGGCGAGCCAACAAAGACAACGAGGGGAAGGGATTCCCGCTCATCAACGAGACCAACTTCCATCTGCACCTAAACGACCTGGTGCGCTTCCGGATCGTGGGTGTGGTCACCTCGGATATCGAGGCACTCTGGGAGCGTTGTCTGGACGAGCTCGAAGGCAACACCTGTCTGGGCGCCTTGTTCGAGTGGAAGCGCCGCAAAGACACCGTTCGCGACCCAACGGGAGGCGAGCGTTCCCTCAAACTGGTCCTCGAACTACGAGCTTCGGGACCGTGGCCCCTCCAGATGGAGATCCAGCTGGTCACGGCGCAAGCATCGGCCTGGGACGCCGCAAACCACGCATTCTACGAGCTGAACCGCAGCGTAGATCGGGATGCGCTGGCCCCAGAAACCCGAGCCCAGATCGAGGCGCTCGAGAAGGCCTGGAGCGAGCAGAGTGAGAGCCATGCTCACGCCGATGCCCAGTGCCAGAAACTGTTGCAAGAAACACTCGACCTCAACGCGAAGTTGGGTGCGGACCCGCCCGCGCTGTCGGCGGCTCCGGCCGCGGCCCCACCTCCCGTGCGCCTCCGACCCACGGATGCAGGCCCGGGGCTGCAGGTCTGTGTCGCGGCGTACCGCTTCTTCCTCCGCACCCGATCCGTCGAGGACGTTGTAGTCGCCTGTCGCCTGGCGCACCTGTTGCCCGACAGCACTCTCACGGCGGAGACGAAGCCGCCGGCCAACTGCGACATCGCCGAGGCCAGTCAGTTCCGGACCGAAGGCGCCGTCCGAATGAAGTTGCTGGGCGAAGTGGCTACCCGTATTCGCGGCGGTCTGCGGGCATTTCCCCCACCTGTCGAGGGCGGCAAGACGGACGCAGATAACTTCCTGGGTCGGTCTCGCATCCTCACCGAAGCCACCGAGCACCTTCACGCCGGCACTCCATTGATCGTTGTCGCACCTCGACGATTTGGAAAGAGCTGTTTCCTGTCGCACCTCGCCCGGATTCTGGACGATGCGGGACACTACACTCCGCTCTACGTGGATGTCGGATCGGTCACCACCCCCGACAAACTCATCCGGCGGATCGTCGAGAAGCTCTTGGAGCGGGACCGCGACAGCGTCCTTCAGATCCCGGCGGCCATCAGAAACGACAAGTTGGATTCCGACCGAGAGGTGGAACGAAACCGCGCGCTCAACAAGCTGGAGGTGGCAGCACGCATGCGCGATCCCATCGAGCTTCTCGAGGAGCTACTCTCTACTCTTGGTGCGCGCGCTGGTTCTCCGGTCCTCGTGATCCTGGACGAGTTTCCATGGCTGATCGAGGCGTTGCATACCGAGGGCTCGCCCGGGTCTCGCGCCGAGTGCACGCGACTGCTGGACATCTTGGACCGCCGTCACGGACGATTGCGCATGGTGCTCTCCGGTTCCCTCTATCTTGGGCACGTTCTGCGCCGCTGGAACCTCCCGGAATTGAGTGGATGGACCGAACTGCACATCCCACCGTGGGCCGACGCGGAGGCGGGTCTGGTCGTGCGGGTGCTCGCTCTCGGGTACGGACTCGAGCTCGACGACGACGCAATCGACGCAGTCATCCGAGAGGTAGGGGTCGAGATCCCGTTCTTTGTTCAATCGCTGCTCGACGAGCTGAAGAGCTCAATGCCTCCCGAGGGTGGAGGCTCGAGTGCGGTCCGCAACGCGCACCTGGCGCTGATCGCGTCCGCGGACAAACAAACCAGCCCGTACGCGGAGCTGGAAGCGCATCCAGCTCGATACGCGAGCGACTTGGACAATGAGCGCGCCTTGGAGGCAGCCCAGGCGATCCTGGACAGAGCGTCCGGATCAGACGGCGACCTCGTGCCGGAGTTGCGGAGGTTGGCGGCGGAGCTGCTGCGGGTGGCCCCCGACGACGGGACGCTGGATCTCCTCATGGACATGCTACGACACGACTTCTATCTGAGACTTGTGGGTCCAGATCGACTCGCGTTCCGAAACAACGCGGTCCGGAACTGGTGGCGCCAGCAGAGAGGTCTGTGATGGACGAAGTTTCGTACTTCAATCCCCGGGAGACCAGCAAAGAGCTGCTCGAGGCCATGTGGGTGGCACGGGAGCCGCTCCTGAGTGAGGTGCTGGAGAGTGTTCGCAGCCAGGCGAGGTCGGTTGGCCACCAGCACTGGCTCCTCCGCGGCCCGTTGGGGACCGGCAAGAGTCACTTCCAGGCCATGCTCTATCACCGCGTACACGAACAGCTGTCCGCCGACTGGCTACCGCTGTGGCCGAGCGAATCGGGCTTCCGGCGAATGAGCAGCGCCGGGCGGTTGCTGGAGCAGCTGGCCATCCAGCTAGCGGCCGAATCCACTCATCATCCCGAAGCTCTGCCATGGCTCGAGGGCGAGCTGGACGCCATGAAGCAGCTACCGACCGCCCAGCGGGGCGACGCCGGACTGGCGATCCTCCGGCAGGCCTCGCGCGAGCTCGATCGGAAGCTGTTGGTACTGATAGAGAACTTCGACCAGGTGCTGTTTCGGCTACGCAAGGGCACGGATCGCAAGCGCATCCGCGAGGTCCTCCAGGATGATACTTGCCTGCTGTGGGTGGTCACATCGCCCCAGAAGTGGCTGGAAACCTCCGATCCCAAGCACGCGATGTTCAATCTCTTTCGCGAGCGACTGTTGACCAAGCTGTCACCCGTCGAGGTCCGGGAGCTGATCGGGTCCCTGGTGAAGTTGTCCGGCGACGGCGATGCAGGCGAACGGTTGCTCGGTGTCGATGGGCGGATCGACACCATTCACGCAGTGACCGGGGGCAACCCGCGCTTGGTGGTCATGCTGTTTGACGTGATGCGCGGCGCGCAGGGGATCCGCGAGGCCTATCCCGCGTTTCGGAAGCTGCTAGACGAGCAGACCAAGTACTTCGGCAGTCGTCTCGACATGCTCGGGCCCCAAGAGCAGGAAGTCGTCGGAGCCTTCTGCGTCGCGGACTACAACCTGATGGCGAGCGAGGTGGCCGTCGAGGTCGGTCTGCCGACGAATCAGGTGTCGCAGCTCATCGGCCGTCTCGTCGATCTCGGTTTCCTCGAGCGAGCGGGACCGAAGCGATCCAGGAACAACTACTTTGCGGTTTCGGATGACCTTCTCAGGCTCTGGTATCAGTACCACATGGAAGGCAACAAGCAGTCGATTCGCCGGTTGGTGACGTCGCTGGCGCTGCTGTACGAGCCCCGTGAGCTGCACGAGTTGATCGCAGACAGCAGGACTGCGTCGAAGTCGACGACATCGCTGCTCGAGCGGGAAGCCAATCGCGTGCTGCTGCACCACTTGGAGCTGGCCGAGGGCGAGACCGTCAAGCTGCCGGATGACATCGGAGAGCTGAGCGGCGCTGGGGTCCACGCGATGCGTGTCGTTGCACTGTGCGAACCGTCCAAGATACGGCGACTCCAGCTGAAGCAGCTCATCGAGCGCTTCCGTGACGAACCCCATCCGGCTGTACGCTTCGAGGTACAGATGGCACTTGCAGCGCTTTGCAGCGACCTTTCCGCGGACGACATCCCCGCGGCCCTCGACGTGCTCGGCGACGCCATCGACCTCGTAGAAGAGGACACTCCGTTGGGTGTTGGCTACGTGCTGGGAGCCGTCGAAGTCGCCCTTCTCAGAGAGGAGTGGCTCGCAACGCGGCGCTTCGTCGACATCGTCGAGTCCAAGCTCGACCTCGAGCGAGAGTGGTCCGCCGTCCGCGCCCTGGTCCATCGCGCGTCGGGCGACGCGTCTGCGGCGGAGTCGGCATGGCAAACGTTCGTGGCCGCCTCGACGAAAAAGATGGACGTCTCTACCCTGGTCGTCCAGAGCGTCGTTGGGTTCCTTCTGGTCGGTCTCGTGCAAGGCCGAACCAAGCGCGTAGCAAGCGAACTCAAAGCCGCCGAGGATCTCGGATTCGACCAGCTGGTCGCCCTACGCCATGCGGTTGACTACTACCTGGCCTTGGACGCCCCCGGCGGCGGTGGCAAGGCTGCTGCGCGCACCCTCGAGCGTGTCCCACCTGAGCTTCTCGGTGTCACGCGACAAGTGATCGACACCGTTGATGGGGGCCGAGCCGGTGCCTCCGTCATGGAACGGTTCAGCGTCGAGATCGATGCCGACGAGCCAACTGGGTGACAGAAGTCGCCGGCGTCCCTCTTACGACCTGACCCCACGTCGATGACCCCACGTCGACTGAGTCCCACGTATATCGTCACGTTAGGGTTCGGTGGTCCACGGGCCCATCTGCAGGCCACCGTTCTCCACTGTGATAGGTGCCCTCCAAGTCCTTGGATTCGAGCCAAATTCACCGCCTTTTGCGGGCGTGCGGTAGAGCGAGACCTCGACCGCGTCGCTCAGCAAGTGAATAAGGTTGAAGCTGTTGCACCCGTTTTCAACCTCCGAACACCCGGCGCTTCCTCCGCCGAGAATGGATACGGGGCCCAGACTCCACTTGGATACGGGGGATTCTGGAAGCTCATAGACATCTTCACGCCAAAGAAACGGCCTGTGGCGATGGCCGTGAAGGATGAGGTCCACGCCGCGCGTTGCCGCCTTACGCAGGATCTCCTTTGAGTCGAGCGCCATCCCGAACCCGGTGTAGTACTCGTCCGGTTGCTCGACATCCTCTGTGAGTGTGACGTGGTGATGTAACGCGATAATTCGGAGCGCAAGGGACAGGGTATCGTCCCATCCCAGTACCCGGGTCACGTTCGCTAGCTGTAGAGGCGTGACTCGACCCATGCCCGCCAGGAAGTTCTTCCCGGTCTCCAGGCTCGACGAGTTCAGGGCACAGACGTCGACCACGAGGCCGGCTGGCGTGATGTACCGGCGACCCATCGACAACGCCTCGTTCGGTTCGTGGCCTAGCAATCCGCGGTAGAACTTGCGATAAGCGGCTTTGGCATCGTCAGGTGCCTCATCGACCGACCCGCCCCGGCTGTACGTCGCGCCCTTCTTCTTCGTCCATTTGATGTCGTGATTGCCAGGAACGACGACCACATGGTCCCTGTCGATGTCGAGCATTCCCATGAGAGCCGTAAGCGAGCGCCGGGCTTCCGCGAACTCCTTCGGGTCCGCCATCCAGGTGAGGTCACCCGTCACGACAATGAGGCCGATATCGCCGCGAATGTCCGAAGAAAGCGTCGATTCAATCGCCGCGTGAAGGGTGGGTTGCTGGTCGTCAGAAAGAAGCTTCCACGCGTGCTTGTCCCGGTTCGTTCCGAGTGAATAGTGCAAGTCGGAGATGTGGAGGATGTGGTTCCCCGGAGCTTTGATAGGGTCGCTGCTCACGGGCTTGCCGACCCTGAGGCTCGGTGCGATGAAGCGCTCGGTACTGTCTTCGTCCTTGGATGGACGAACCACCCAGATGGTGGAGTCCATTGCGCGCAACTCGTCTGAGTCGGGGATTACCTTGCCTTTCAGTCGCGCAAGTTGCGCCACTGGGATGCCGCGCAACGGGGGCGGAGTCGAGTAGGAGTACACACCGAAGAATTTGACTGGGTCGCCGAAGGTCTTGATTCGAAGCCAAGCGTAGCTAAATGGGCTGCTACGATAGTATGGGGGGATGAGCTTCTTCTCGTCTTGAGCGACCATAGGGCGTTTTCCTCTCGACGAAGGCTGAAGCACTCCGACAACGAGGGCCAAGCGAACCGGGGTTTCGTCTGCACACTCGCCGTCGGGGTCCCACCCTGAGTCGAACAACCCGACCCAGACACCGCCGGGATTGGACGTCACTTCCTCGGCCAAGTCGGGCCAGACATCGGGCCGAGAGCCCTCCGATGGCCGGCGCCACCAACCCCACCAGCATTCCCCACGCTTCCCGATTACCTTCTGATGCTCGACGATTGTTCGCTGAACCAGATCCCGGTATCGGAACAGGTAGCGCACGGGCTCATCCATGTGGCCTCCAGCGGGCATGGTGGCCCGAGAGGCGAACCCTACCACCCGTCTCGCGAGTAGCCTCCAGGCAGCAGACCCTGGCTCGCCGCAATGTCGATCAGCTCACGATACGTTTCGATGCAAGCGTTATTGTCGAACAGACGGACCTCCTTGATCTCCCGCCCGACAGACTGTGCAGCTTCTCGCCCGTAGCGCATTCCCGAGGACTCGCCGAGGTCCAAGAAAAAGAGCGAAATCTTCGCAGAGTGTCGGATGATGGCCTTCCCGGCGTCGATTCCCGTTTGCCGCTCGTCGGGATCCGAGTCGTCCAGGATCCCGGGTTGGGTGAAGAATAGGTGGGACGCGTAGGGGTAGTAGCCTGCGTCGAGCGCCCAGCGACACGCAATTCGGGCATAGAGGATGTTTCGCCGGAGGCCATCTTCCGTTGGAGCGGCATAGGGTGACTCGACATCCGCGATCATGGCTCCTCCTTGGCCTCTAGTGGCCTGGCGCGAGCAGCGCCGGAGAACTCGGCTAATGTCCAGCTCGCCACGTGGCAAGGCGCGGCCCTGCCTTCAGGACACGCACAGCGGCTGAAGTCGTCTGCAAGCGGCGGTAGTGCACCGCGCAATCTTGAGCGAGCCAGCAGATCCGTACCCGGGCGCTCGGGTTCGGGCATCATCCGACTCAGCGTGCCGAGCTCCAACATTCGGTTGAGAATCCGGCACCCGGTGACCACCTCGATGAGCTGGCCACCTTCCACCCGGACACCGCCTGCCCGTCCAAGTCTCCCAGTGAGCCCTGTTTTCAGGGATAGACGATGCCGCCAAACATCCCCACATCCACATGACCACCGCGGTGCAGGCACCGACAAGCAACCAAGTGAGGGTAATCCCGATCGGCAGCTCGCACTGGGTCCCGGAGGCCCGCATTGAAGAAGTGTGGATTACCAGCGGTCAAACGCAAGTTACTTGCGATTCTCCTCGTCAGCGCTGGGAGGTGGAACAACCCACTTCGCGGCCTTCGCTACCTTCCGACAGAACCGCTTCTTGTTCTTCTCCCCGACCACGATGCCATGCGCCGGCTCGTCCGCAGTGGGCTTGAACACTATCTTCTGGCCCTTGTCCCTCATCTCTTGCACCGAGATAGCCACGAGCCCATAGCCGTCGTGGCCGGCCATCGCTCGATCGATCTCGCCGCCCTTCTCCACGATGGTCACTGACATGGGATCGCCATCTGGATCGTCTTCGAATGCCGCGGAGGACGCACGCTGGCCGCCCTTTCCGTCGGGCGTGAAATGCCACGGCGGGATCCGTCGCCAGAGGGTCCACGCTCCTTTGATGGACGGGTCATCCTCGTAGGCGTCGGGCACCGCGAATCCTCGGCGTCATCTGGCGGCTGAAAGCTTTGCGACTTGCTCCAAGACCGGGCCCAAGTCGCCCAACACCTCGCCTTCGAAGCTGTCGTCGGCCTCATCGTCCTCGTACACAACATCGAAGCGGTTGGTCCCGAGGACCTCGATCTCCAACTCCCGACCCGCGAGAGCCCACTCGAATTGGAGCCCGCCTCGGTTTGTCGGCACCACATGGGGCGTTGGTGCTCCCTCACCAACCAGTCGCGTGATCAGCTGGAGACCGGCCTCAAAGAGTGAGATCTTCGGGGCTCGGGCTCCGTAGGAATCCCAGCCGGCCTTGAGCTCGAGGAGCGAAATGCACCGTTCGATTACGGGTCGGAGGCGGTGGAACTCCTCCCACGAGTTCACGTGCAGTGTAATGACCTTCCGGGCGACGGTCTCCGCAGTCGCGTATTGAGCCACCGTAGGGACGGCCTCGCCAAGGTCAATGAGCCCGAGCCACTCATCGGTGATCAGCGTAGGGTGACGCTGGGGTTCTTGGAGCGCCAACTCGAACTTCGGTGGGCGGTATCCATCGGCCACGGATCGTAGTTCGACGCTCATCAGTGCAGTCCCCATAGCTTGTGCATTTTCTTGGAGGTCAGAGCCCGGAAGGCGTTCACGAGGAAGTGATGGCCACGATCGAGCTCCTCAAGAACCTGGTCGACGCCACCGCCGTTGAGCACGGTCCTCGCTGTGAGATCGATCTTGAAGATCGCGCGCCCATCCGAGAGGCGGTGGGCTGGCCGGACTGCAACGCGCAAGCGGCCTACGGCATCGCCATCATCGCCTGGGATCACGTAGCGGAGGTTGAGGTCAACTGCCTCGGGCTCTCCGAGGAAATCGTCCGAATGTTCCCCAGTGAAGCCTTCGAGAACTTCGGCGAGCTCACCATGCCGTTCCCATGCGGCACCCGACTCGATGTGGTTGACATAGGTAACCTCGCACTGGACTGGCACGAACTCGCCGACCCCTTCGTCACCAAGAAAGCCCTTGAAGCCGCCGAGAGCCTCCTTGAAGTTCTCCCGCACAACGTCGTAGCGAGGATAGACGACGTTGTTGTCGTCGTACTTCCGCCAGTTGCGAATGAAGCGATCGTGCTGGACTTGGAGAAGGTCGTAGCCCGACTTGTCCTCGAACATTGACCTCATGGGTCCAGGGGCGTTGGCCACGCTCAGACTCACACCCACGGGACTGACCATCGGGGGCCCGAACGTTTCGAAAGCGGTAGCCAGCGGGGCACGCTGTGACCATCTCGGAAACTCTGCTCTGATGCGCTCCCAGTACAGAGCTGTTGCCGCTGGGCTCAGGTTCTCGATCGGCTCAAACTGCACACCGAGGGCGACCTCCACCACAGGCGGGTGGTCGAAGGACGGGCCACTAGACAAGCGCGACTCCAACGAGTTGAACGACCGGCGGATTATGGCCCGTGGAGCCACTAGCCTGCATTCCTGTGGATAGTGGCGTTCTATGGATCGATTTGACTCTCATGTCAAGATCATAGATTCATTTCGCAATCACGTCCAGAGGAAGCGGATCACGGAGAGAACGCGGTTGCTGGATCGAGGGCTTCCGCCGCGCCGTTCCGGCCTCGTCAAGAAGCGTCTCCCCATGTCCACGGGATCGACGATCTCGGGGCTGGGAGGCTTGCGGACGGTCGATGTCGAAGATCGCGGCGGCGTCCAGGTCCTTCCGATGGCTGGGGTCACGGGCACACGGCCGGCGTTCTCGAGATCGCGCCACGGTTCGTCGAAGACTCCGACCCTTCGTGACGCCCCAGAGTGAAGCGGCGAGGCGTTCGGAGGAGCACGACCTCTGCGAGCCTCCGCCACATTCGCGGTGAAAACAGGTGTTTCCCAGAGAACTCCGCCCGCAGCACCAGGATCCCCGTCGCCGAGAACACCAAACACCAAGATCCACCTCCGCCCAGAAGACCGAAGTCCCCGAAAGGTCGTATGATGCCCGCCCATGAGCGACCCCGACATCCACAAACTCACCATCGAGATCCTCACCCTCTCGGACACCCTCGAGCGCGACCGAGCCGAGTCCGTAGTAGAGATCGGCGAGAAGATGCTCACGGTCCGAGCAGCCCTACCCCGCGGACCCTGGGGAGCCTGGCTAGCCGACAAAGTCCCCTACACCAAGCAGTCCGCCTCCAACTATATGAAGCTAGCAACCTGGGCAACGAACCAACCAGGACACTACCTCCGCTTCAAGTCACTAGGCCCAACAAAGCTCTACGCCCTCCTCCGCCTACCACCAAAGACCCTAGCGACCCTCCCAGATCCCGGCTCCGACGCCGAGCCCCACCTGGAGCGCATGGCGGCCCAGCAGGTCCACGCCCTCGTCCGCGAGCTCCGCCACGAGCTCCCAACGCCGCGGCCGGTGGCCAAGCTCCTCCGAAGTGGGTCACAGCGCATGCGCGGAGTACTCGAGGTCGTAGACGAGCTGGTCGCGCGAAAGGACGAGCTGGAGCCCGAAGCGCTGACCGGACTGCAGAGCCAACTGGAAGATGCACTCCGCCGAGTTGCGGGGTAGATTGTGGATATCCGGAAGGACGAGAGTCGGAGAAAAGCCAAATCGATTGGACTTTTCTATTATTTGCACTTCTCGACTAACGGACCAACGTCCCATACCGGACAAATGCGCACATCGCGTGCACATTTGGATGTAAACACAGGTTCAACCTCGATTGGAGAATTATGACTTCGCTGCAAGATGGGCTAGAAGCCAAGGTTGGCGGTTCACTTTTCTCCCTCTTGAGTACGCGTGAAGATGTGCGTACCTGGAACGAAGCCATCGTGGAAGGACGGTCCTCCGGCTTCGACTACCGGGTGTTGCTGGGCCTCGGCGTCGACGCGCAGAAGCCCGGACATGGCGATGTGAAGGCCTATTACGAGCGGGTAGGCACGCAGCTGGAGCGCTCCGGTAGGTGGATTCAGCTGACCGTCCAGGTAGCCCTCGACATCCACCTGGCGTTGAAGGAGGAGGTCCCGCTCCCGGGCGAGATCCGCGAGGTTCCCTGGCACCTGGTGCCGAGCGCCATCGAGAACGTCCGCGACGGCAGGCCCTGCGATGACTGGCCGAAGACCGAGAAGCCGAAGGAAGGCGAGAAGGAGATCGCGAAGCGCGTGAGGCAGCTGGTCTCCGCTCTGAAGAAGATGGAGGACAGCGAGGAGCAAGGCCGCGCCCTCCGTCACTCGGTGGACGCGCTGCTGAAGCTCGCGAAGAAGCTCGGTCATGCCGTACCGCGGTGCCAGCTGCCGGGAATCGAGGAAGCGGAGACACGGACAGTCGCGGAGGTGCCCGATGTGGTCCCAGATCCCGTCGCCGACGAGGCCCCCGGGAGGCGACGTCCAAGGGGATCCGGGCCACGGGGAGGCCGACGCGGCAGGCCCTCAGGTGTTCGGGGCGAGAACAACCAGTAGGAGCCATCGTCGACGCTCCCGATACGATACCGAATTCGCTCGATCCCGCTCGCAGTTCTCCTCTTCGCCTGGACCTCAGCCGACTCGCCCGAGCCGGAGTCCCATCGCGACCCAGGACACGGAACACGGAACGTGAATTGTCACAACTGCACACTCCACCCCAGAATTGGCACATGGTTTGTGCAAAGACGCATTGTGGGCATCGGACCGACCCGGCATTGTCAGGTCAGGCACTCGGAGGTCTCATGTCCCGGTCGATTCCATTCGTGCTCGCTCTCTTCGCCCCCGGTGTCTCCCAGGCCTTCTGCGGCACCTACGTGGGATCCCCCGGTGATGACCTGTACAATCAGTCCAGCCAGGTCGTCATCGCGAGAGACGGCTTCAACACGCACCTGACCCTGGCCAACGACTACTCGGGCACGGCCTCGGACTTTGCCATGGTCATCCCCGTGCCGGCGCTCCTGGGTCCCGAGGACGTGAGCATCGTCGATGCCGGGGTCCTGACACGCATCGATGCCTACTCGGCGCCGCGGCTCGTCTCCTACACCTGTGACGAGCTGCATCCCGACTACTACTACGGTAATTCCTACGGTTACGGCTACGGCAATGATGACTACGACCGGAGTGGAGGCTACTCCTACGAAGGCGGGTCGGAATCGAAGGGATGCGGACCGAACAAGAGCAGGATCCACGCAGATACCGATTTGGCGTTTGACGCGAGCGACGCAGATACCGACGCCGACGCTGACTCCGACGCCGACACTGACGCCGACGTTCCCCTCACTCCGGACGCCATCGACACGGTCGAGGTCGAGGCGGAGTTCGCGGTCGGGCAGTACGAGCTGGTCGTGCTCTCCGCCGAGGAGTCCGAGGGCCTGCTCCTGTGGCTGAACCTCTCCGGCTACAGCATTCCCGGCGAGACCGAGGCCCTGCTCACCGAGTACATCGAGTCAGGTAGCTACTTCATCGCTGCGAAGGTGTCTCTGGAGGCACTGGCGGGGGAGTCTCAGTACCTCTCCCCCATCCGACTCTCCTACCCCTCGCAGTTCATCTCGCTGCCGATCCGCCTGGGTGCGTTGAACTCTCCGGGTTCCCAGAACCTGACGGTGTTTGCCATCAACGACGCGAGCCTGGGCAAGATGGGCATCTCGAACCACCTGGAGGTCACGGTCGAGGACGAGTGCATGTACGACGCCACCAAGTTCGAGAGCTTCGGTGAATTCTATCGGGAGCGGCTGAAAGCGGCGATGAAGGTCGAGTCTCAAGTTGGCGTGTGGACCACCGAGTACAGCTGGCAGCCAACCAAGTGCGACCCCTGTACCGACGATGGCCCTCTCAGTGACATCGATGCCCGCGCCCTGGGGTACTCGGCCGGGGCTACCAATGCTCACTTCACCCGGCTGCTGGTCCGCTACACCCCCCAGCAGGCGAACCAGGACCTGGTCATGTACCACTCGAACTCCTCTAGCCAGGAACAGGCCCGCTACATCGCCTATCGGGACGATCTGGGTGGGGACTTCCCGGTGTGCGGCGACGGCTGGACCGCTCCGGGAACCTGCGACAGTCCACCCGTCCCCGCAGCAGACACGGTGGAGTCGAAGCCCCAACGCCACGGTCGGGCTGGCTTGCTCTTCCTCGGACTCGCGTTCTTGCTGCCGCTGCGGCGCCGACTCGGCTAGTTCATCCGGTGCCAGCTGCCGGGAATCGACGCGCCCAACCGTCGCAGGCTCCGGTTATGCCCGTCGAAACTTCACTTTAGGTGACACACTGCGTGTGCCACACCTGAAATGATTCCGACATGTCCGCTGCACAAGCACCGTAGAAACTGCGTTCCTACGGTACGTTGTGGTCGACCATGCGCGGATTCGAGGAGCCGACGACACGGACAGTCGCGGAGGTGCCCGATGTGGTCCCAGACCCCGTCGCCGACGGACCCGACGAGGCCCCCGGGAGGCGACGTCCAGGGGATCCGGGCCACGGGGAGGCCGACGCGGCAGGCCCTCAGGTGTTCGGGGCGAGAACGACCAGTAGAAGCCTTCGCTCGTCGCTCATCGCTTGGTCACCTGTCGGCACCTCGGAGTTCTTCCCCGCCACCCCGATCACTCACGCGGTACACTTGCGCATGCCTGACCAGGACGAACTCATCGAGGCCTTGCGCCGCCTCGACCCCGGCAAGCCGCCACCCGATGACCACTACGTGGATCGGACCGCGTATCGCTGGTCGCTTCCCGAGAAGCTCCCTTTGCTGCTCGCAGCCGGACACCGACTCCGGCTGCTCATGCCTGGAGGGATCGGAACCGGAAAGACGACTGAGCTCCAACGCATGGCGGCGGCGATGCGCAGTCCGGAACTGTGGACTCAGGTCATCCAGCTCGATCCCCAGAACATTCGCACGCTCGGCTCGGTCATCAAGCAGCAGATGGACGCCCGGCGAAAGCAGCGTCCGCATTCCCAGTTTCTGTTCTTTGTCGACGGGCTCGATCGCGCCGCACTATCGGTCTTCGGTCCCGCCTCGCCCTTGTGTGCCCCCGGCCTTCCGTCGGTGGTCTACTCGGCACCGCAGCGAATGGTGCTGCAGAGCTCGACCGAGCGGGACTCCAGGTTCGACACCACCCTCCACCACGTGGCGCCCCTGCCCGTGCTCGATCGCAATGGTCGCGTCGACGCAGGCGTGGTCGAGGCTTTCGCCCAGGGTCTGAAGCGGCGCTTCCAGGGCCTCTCGGTGATGAGCGACATACGGTTGTTTCGGCGGGTAGCCCTGGCCAGCGGCGGCATTCCGCGCGACGCAGTGGTCATCCTGCGCAGCGCTGTGCTCGCGGCCGCAAGCCACGGTCAGATCGAGCTTGCCCACGTCCTGGAGGGGGAGCGCGAGCTCCGCCAGGATCTGATGCAGTCCCTGTCGGCCAGCGACATCACGCTACTGATGAACGTGTTCACGTACAAGTCCACGACGACTGCCGGGGATGAGCTCGCCCATCAACGGGCCGTCCTGGCCTACGAGGACCAGGACTCCCGCTACTGGCTGCCTCACGCGCTGTTGTGGCACCTGATGTCCCCTGCGGACGAGCAGATGAGGCAGGCCCTTGCCACTGCGTAGCGTCCAGCTCATCGCGCTGGAGCTGGAGGCCGAAACCCACATCGTCCTGCAGCGGGTCCCGCGATCGACGACGGCTGAGCACGTCGCGGACGAGCTGACCGACGCCGTCGTGGCGGAGCAGGTGTTCCACGACGCCCAAACAGTCCAGGTCGTCGACACGCGTCAGTGGACAGCCGACCGGTTCGCGGACTGGGACGTGCGCCGCCAAGAGCTCATCGATGGCCCGCGCCTCGTGATCCTGCTCGACGCAGCGTCGGGCGAGCGCCTGCTCAAGACCGCACCGCAGACGGCGTCGTGGGCCGGTGGCGTGCGGCTGCCTGCGGAGCGGGACGTTCGACCCGCGGAGTCGGATGACGAGAAAGCCGCGGGCAGAGAGACCTTGGAGCGCTTGTGCCGAGAGCGTCCCGAGCTCGTTTCGGAGTACCGACACCAGACCATCGGAGTGAACCTGAGTGACGGGCGCTTGTTCACGCCGACCCTCTCTGAATCCGCGCTCTCGAGAGCCCGCAGTGAGCTGGACGAGGGAATCATCTTTCTCTCGCGGTTTCACTGATGGCAGTTCGGGTGGAACTTCAGCTTCGCGATGGAACTCTGTTCATCGAAGGCGTCATCTTGACCGTGGCCGGGAAGGCGATTCCCATCCCGAGATTGATCGTCGACACCGGCAACAATTTTGGCCTGATGGGTCCTTCGTCCGCCGTCTCCGCGCTCCCGGACGACAAATACGACGTACCCGTGCATGACCTCGACCGGAAGTTGATGGGCACAGGCTTTGACGCGCAGCTCGAAATGGGAGCATGGAGGGACGCCATCGAGGTGATTGTCCTCGACGAGGAGGACGAGTGGCTTCTTGGCCTTCCCGTGCTTCGGCTCTTCGACCTGTTGCTTCGTCCCGATCCCGACCAACGCCGGTGGCTGGAGGGCTAGGCGGAATGCACCGGCCCCCCCCCGCCTTGTCGAGGTGGATGTCGATCTGGTTCGAGAGGGGCGCCGCCAGCGCTCGCGACGGGAGCACCAGATGTCGGACCGGCGAGCCGACAACAAGGCCGCCGACTGGGCTCACGGTGATGCAACCCTCCAGACCTGCGGGACCTGCGACGCCGAAGATCACGCTGCCAACCTGTACCACTCCTCGGCTGGATTCCGCGCATGGTCGACCACAACGTACCGTAGGAACGAAGTTTCTACGGTGCTTGTGCAGCGAGCGTGTCGGAATCATTTCAGGTGTGGCGCACGCAGTGTGTCACTTAAAGTGACGTTTTGATGGGCACAACCGGAGCCTGCGACGGCTGGGCGCGTCGATTGGTCTGCGCGGCGTGCTTCGCCGAGGGAGAGGACGAGGTCGTCGCCATCGCGCCCCCGCCGCCACTGGGCGTGGTGCTCGCACGCCCCTTGCCGGTACTCTTCCTCTTTGGCCCCTACGCCATCTGGTTGGCCCTCGGAGTCGACGTGATGCAGCTCGACGGCGGCTACTACACCACCGTCGCGGGCACCGCCGCCAATGCCGCCATCGTGTCGGCCAAGCTGGTGTTCTTCCTGAGCTTCGTTGCAGGCTGGATCTTCACGCCAGTCGTGCTGCTTCGGACCATGAGTGACATAGCCGAGGACATCAGGCGCACCGGCATGGAGTCGCGCGAGAAGGGCCTCTTGATCGCCGCCCGCGCGTGGAGGCTGTTGGGGTATGGAGTCCTGCTGCTGGCAGCGAGCTACACCTTGAGTCTGCTCGGAGGCTGATCAGCGCGTCGATTGGCTGGTCTCGGTTGCGCTCAAGCCCAGGGACCACCTCGACGATCCAGGCACCGTCGGGTCGGCCGGGAACATGGAGGACGGCAGGGCATCGGGACGGACGCAGATCCCAACGCCATCGTAGGAGTCCGGTGAGAGCATCTGCAGCTGTGCAAGAAGAGTGTGGGCTGCTCAGGGATTGCAGTGCCACCTGATCTGTACGGGGACGTCGGCTCGCGCGGCACGACCGAAGAAGCCGGCATCAGGTCGGGTTCGTCGGGATCCGGCTCTCCGCCGAATGCCTCGAGGAGGGCCTCGGCGCCCGGGATGTTCGGTGCGGGGCAAGCGAATCGTCGCGCGTATCCGGGGCTGACGTAGAGCAGCACGCCATAGGCCTCCGGAACGGACCACAGCTCGACCTGGGTGGCCAGGTCACAGAACGCGTCGTCGACGTCATACGCATCGAGCGGCCCCGCGTCGATCTCCTGGATCGCTGCCGCCACCAACGGCGTCCATCTCGCCGGATCCGCGCGGAGGAACCTGAACAACACGTAGGGCCTCACGATCTCGGGGACGCCTCGTCTCCAGACCTCCTCGCAGTGCGCTGCGTTCGCATCCGGATTGGCGGGGATCGCCGCGAGGCGGTCGGTGAGCGTGTCGACGTGACTCCGCGCCGCCCGAAGCCCGTCGAGAACAGCGGGGTCGAGGGCGCGCCAGGTGGTGTTCTGGTGTCGGCCGGACATGGCGCACCCTAGCCCATGCTCGCTGGGGTAGGCTCTGGGAGAGGAGGCAGCATGCTCTGGTTGATGGTGTTGTTGGCCTGCAACGACGGATATCCCGACGAGCCGTTCTTCGAATCCTGCACGGACAACGCGGATTGTGGGGAGTTCGAGTGCCTGGCCGACCCCTGGTCCGACACCGGAAGCGACGCCATGGTGTGCAGCCTGCCCTGCGACAAGGACGAGGACTGCCCGCTGATCCGGACCGGCCACTGCGGGCAGATCCCGTTGTTGTGCACCAACGGCGTGTGCAAGGACAGCACCGGCTGCAAGTGAAGATCGGGGCGGTCAATCGCGCGCTGGCATCCTCACTCGGTACAGGCCCGGGTCGATGGCCGCCACCATGTCCGGCGCGGAGAGGTCCACGCCCAGGAAGGCGGGCAACTGGTCCAGGATCTGGGTGTGGCCGGCAACCAGGGCGTTGTAGTCGACCCTCAGCACCTCGATATGGGCTCGCCGTTCCAGCCAGCGCTCCACTCGCTCGAGGTGTCGCTGCAGGGTACTGGCCAGCGCCTCGGGAACAGCGATTTCCCCGGCCATAGCGCGCTGCGAAGCCACCACCTCGGCCAGGTCACGGTGCACGAACACCACGCGATACCGGTGCTCGGGCGGCAGGTGGTGCAGGAGCGGCGAGACCACCTTGATGGCACGTCCTCGCGCCTCTCCCAGCCAGCTGGCGTCTGTTGCCAGGCCCTTGACGCGCTCGTCCTCGAGGTATCCACGGGGATTGTGGCGATCGGGATGCCGCAGTCCCCCGCTCACGATGGGCAAACCGCCGGCGCGCAGCATCTGCATGAGGAGCGAGGTGCCCGAGCGCGGCAAGCCCGACACAACCGTGATTGAAGCAGGTTGCACTACAGATATCCAAGGGCCGAGAGCGCAGTGCGCATGGCCGCGAAGTCCGCCTGGTCGAATGCGCCGACGACGGCCTGCTGGACCTCGGCTTCGAGGGCCATCTCCAGATCTGGGTAGGTTCCAGCTGGCCTCGGCGCGTTCTCGCCCGGATCCGACACCAGGTCATAGGAGCGGGTGCCCTCGGAGTCCCGGATGACCTTGCGCTGTCCGTCCGAGCACCCGAAGCCGGTGTAGACCTGAGCGGCGTCGTCGGGGAGCTCGTCGAGGTCTACGAAGTCGCGATTGCGGGCGAAGAAAGCCAACGGGGCGCCTGGGATCTGACCGGTCTGGGCGGCTCCGACCAGGGATCGGCCCGCTACTCCGTCGGGAAGTGGCTCGGCGCCGAGCAGGTCGAGCAAGGTGGGCAGCAGGTCCACTCCCCGCGCATGCCCTTCTACGACTGCAGGAGAGAGCAACCCGGGGGCATGCAGTAGCCACGGGACCCGCATTACCTCGTCGTGCAGGTGGTTGCCGTGCAGGTCGAACACGTCCCGGGGTGCGTGTTTCATGCGCTCCCCCCAGGACTCGCCGTGGTCGGAGGTGATGACCAGGACGTCGGGCTGGGCCGCGTCGATGAGCGCCGGGAGCCAGTGCTCGCTGAGCTGGGCGATGGACTCGGTATACAGGCCTCTCAGGAGGCCCCGAGTGCGCTCCACCTCGGACTTGTCACCCACGTCGAGGCGTCGCAGCAGCCCCCGGCATGCCAGGTTCCAAGAGCGTAGGCGCAGCTTCTTCTGGAGGTAGGGGATGTGGGTCCACCAGTGGTGCACGAAGGCGAACCAGTCCTGGCCCTGGTGCTCGCGGAACCAGGCCAACATCTCCTCGGTATCTTGGGACGAGCCGGCCACTGCCGCGTCGGGGCAGCGAAAGAACAAGTGGCTGGGGTCGAACACAAAGGAGACCGGTGCCAGTCCCGCATCGCGCAGCCGCCCGAATGCCGTGGGCACGCCGTCGGGCCAGGGCTGCTCCCACTTGACGAGACCGAGCCGGTGTGGCCAACAACCGGTGAGCATCCCGGCGATGGAGGGAACCGTCCACGGACCCGCCGCGGTCACCCTGGAGAAGCGCACGCTCTGTTGGGCGATGTCATCGATGACGGGCGTGGCCGGACCGCCGTAGCAGCCGAGGTGGTCGGCTCGCACCGAGTCCGCCACCACGAACAGCACCTTCAAAGCAGTCCCTCGAAGCCCGGTGGCAGCGGCGCTCCGTCGGGGCCGTAGACGGGGGTGTGGTTTTCGTCGTAGTGCCCAGCCACGTCGTCGGATGCCCTGGCTCCGACGCGCTTCAGCGCATCTGCGAGCCCCAAGACGGCAAAACGCTGCGAGATACCCGTGGGGATGGCGCCGCCGAGCACCGTGCGGAGCGAGAAGACGACGAGGGTGCCGTCCTCGCCATCGAGCATCGTCCACGCTCCGGTGTTTTCGTCCACCCACGTCGCGCTCGGGTGGGGGTTGGGAGCGATGGAGGGGTCGACGACCGCCCAGGTGCGCTGCCACAGAGCGGGGTCAACTTCGTGCAGCTCTCGGTTTGGTTTGAGGTGGTTCACCCACTGTCGTGAGGCAAAGGGCCACGGTAGCTTCAGCAAGGAATGAACCTGATTTTCGCCAAGTGGCAGATCAACAGGGAGGCGCGTGGCGACCAGACGCGTGGGCGGCGCGTGAGGGGCGTCGCTGACCACCACCCACGGAGCCCACACGCGCTCGGGGACCCAGACGGCTGCGGTCGCGAAGGTGCCGAGCTCGCTGTCGATGCGCCGTGCCATGACGCCGGCCTTGGCCAAGCGCTGGAAGTCCTGCTCCACGAGCTTCACGGGGACCGAGGTGTGGGTCTGGAGCGCCTGGTTGTGTAGCTCCCAGCGCTCCTGCAGCGTCTGCGCGTCGGGGACCGCGAACGCCAGCGGGACCAGCGCCATGGCGATCACTGGGACGCCGGCTGGTCTGTGGGTCGCGCCTGTCGAATGCAGTAGGGGTTGTCGAGCAGGTGCCCAACCGTCGTGTGGGCCAGGCTGTGGCACCCGCCACGGCACAGGCGGCCGAAGGCACAACCCGCACAGCCTCCGCGCAGATGAGACTCGTCGAAGCGACGGTTATAGGCGAACAAGTCTGGGTCTTCCCAGATCTCGCGCAGGGGGCGCTCGCGGATGTTGCCCTCGAGCAGGTCGTCGGTCATCGACAGGCACCCACGCACTCCGCCGTCGCTCTTGATGCCGATGATCTCGAGACCGGCCTGGCAACCGGTCCAGAAGTGACGGGGCGCACCGCCTCCCGAGCGCAGCAGATGCTCGTCGCAGGCGAACCAGCCCACGTCGTCGGCTGCCAGGCAACGGATGTCGCCCTTGTCCTGGGTCTCGCGGATGAAGTCGTGCACGCGCGGTGCGTCGCCGGGCTCGAGGGCGGGAACGGCGGACTCGGCGCGGCCCATGGGGTGGGTCAGCTGGACCTGCCAGTGCCCGACGCCCTGTTCGACCAGGAGCGCCCGGATCTCGGCGAGATCGTCGATGTTCATCTGCGAGACCTGGGTGATGGCGGCGACCACCACGCCGGCCGCGCGCAGATGTTCCATGGCTGCCAGCAGCTGGTTGTAGCTGTCGGCGGGGGAGGCGGGGTCGGAGAGCGCCCAGTCGCCCCCTCGCAGTGGACGCAGGCGGTTGTGGGTCACCGGGAGGCCGTCGATGCTGATCGAGACGCTTGCGACGCCCTCTTTTGCCAAGGTGTCGGCCACCTTTTCGTCGATCGACAGCCCATTGGAGATGACGAGACGCTCCATGTTCCGCTCGCGCACCCGCTGGAGGATGGCGGGCCAGTCGGGGCGCACCAGGAACTCTCCGCCGGACAGCGTCAGCTCCTGCACCCCGAGGTCGGCGAGCTGGTCGACGAGATCGAGGGCCTCGGCCGTGTCGAGCTCACCCTGGCGGGCGCGGCCGGCGGACGAACCGCAGTGGCGACAGGCCAGGTTGCAGGCGAGTGTGGTCTCCCAAACGCAGTACTTAAGGGAGTATTCGGCCATGTTCTTCCCTGCGGTCTGGGTCGCCGCCCAGGTTGTCGAGCTGGTTGAGACAGTAGATGTTTCGGTAGATGGTGCCGGTCGTCGACAGCGCCAGGCTCTTGCATCCGCCGCGGCAGATCCGGCGATAGGGGCATCCCTTGCAGCGGCCCTCGAGCTTCTTCTCGTCCCAGCAGGCGTTGAACCAGAACCGGGCCTCGTCGTTCCAGATGTCGACCAGGCTGTCTTCGCGCAGGTTTCCCACCGTGATGGCGAGGGACGGACACCCTCGAATCGCGCCGTCCGCGCAGATGGCGAGCACCCGGTGGCCGGCCATGCATCCGGCCCAGAAGCACTTCTTTCCCTGGTGCTCTCGCACGAGGACTTCGTTCTCTCCGTAGTAGCCAACGTCGTCTGCGAGATCGACCCGCAGCCTCCCCCGCTCCTTGATGCGCTTGACCAGATCGTAGATGACCCGGATCTGCCGCGGGTAGATGAGGTACTCGTCGGCGATCTCGGCCAGCCGCCCCTCGGGGAAGCCGATCTGCACCTGCCACAGATCGACGCCTAGTTCCTCGAGGATCGCGACCAGCTCGTCGAGGGTGTCGATGTTCCAGAGGCTCACGTGGGTGACCACCGACACCGAGAAGCCCTCTTCCTTGAGGACCTTGATGTGAGCTGTGGTGCGCTCGAAGGGCGAGAACGGTGCCTCGGAGCACGAAGTGGGGATCTGCCGGATCCGGTCGTGCACGGGCTGTGGACCATCCAGTGACGTGGCCACCGAGCGCACGCCTGCCTCTCGCAGTGCGGCGGGGGTCTCCGGCCCGAACAGCGTCAGGTTCGAGACCACGATGGGGTTCATGCCCAGCTCCACGAGGCGCGCGGCGATCTGTGGCCAATCCGGCCTCACCAGGGGCTCACCGCCGCTCAGGTTCACGTCGCGGCAGCCGATGGTCGCGAGATCGTCACAGACCGCCAGGGCCTCGGCGGTGGTCAGCTCCGCCGGCCGAGGCGCACCGGCAGCGCTCTCGCAGTGCACGCAGGCGAGGTTGCACGCGTTCGTGATCTCCCAGACCAGGTGGCTAGGCGTACGCCTCTGTCCGCGCACCCCGAGCGGGGGCACCAGCTCGCGCGGGTGGTCGTCCATGTCGCCTACCGGTTCGCCCTACCAGCGCTCCGGCGTGACTCCCTTGTAACAGGCCGCCAAAGAGCCGAATGCCAGGCCTGCCAGGGTGCAGACCGCAAACAGCGTGCCGTAGCTGGCAGCGAGCGCGGACATGTCGCGGAACCGCTTCGAGACGAGCCGGGTGGGCGACTCGGACAGCAGCGACTCGAGGGCTTTTGCGATTGCCTGCGGCGAATCGGCGAGGAACGCCTCGCCGATGCGGTCGTCGACCAGGGCGCGATCGGCCTCGTCGTCGAGCACGATCTCGATGGCGCTGGCGTCGAGCCCGACACTCTCGAGGCAGTCTTCGACGGGCCTGTCGGCCGGGAAGGGCTCGGAGGGCAGCGAGACGCGAACGGCGTCGAGGTCCACTGCCCCGTCCTCGGCAGCGCGCGCCGCCTCGAGGGCCGACCAGAACGCGTCGTCTCCCTTGAGCTGAACCAGCATGTCGAGCAGGTCGCGGTTCGAGCGCACCGCGCGGCGGAGACCCGCTTCGCGAGTCGCGGCGTAACCACCGAGCACTTCTGCCATTCCGTACTTTCCGATCTCTGCCATCTTTACTCTCCTCCGCGCCTCGCACCATCCTATCTGCGGTGTCGTGCTACGCCAAGGCAAAGGTCTGACCGAACTCACCGTCCGTGCACCGGGGCCTCGGCGCGGACCTGTTCTCAGGCACCGCGGTTGACGCGCCCGACCGTCGGCGCCTCAGAATCGCGAGGAGGGCGGCAACCAAAACCAAGGAATACCCGTGGCTCTGTGTCGTCGCGCAGCCACACTCCCCCGGTAGCCGTCCGTCCTCGTCGAAACAGAAGGTCTCCGCCTCGCTCCTCGCTCCACTGGAGGACACGTGGGCGACCTCAAAACACGGGGGCTGGAGCGTCGCTCCCTCGTCCCACTGGTCGTATGAAAGCGTGTGGGTCCCGGTTCCGACGCCGATGGCCAATCGATGGAGAACCGGGGTGGTCGCGATCTGACCACTGCCCTCGAATGTACCCTTGAGCTCCACATAGGACCAGGGATCGTCGCTCTGGGACTCCACCTCGAAAGTCACCGTTCGAACTGGCTCACAGCAACCCCACAGGTAGTCCGTTTCCTCACTCCAGTCTCCTACCTCGGAAGACGAGACGACTGGAGCCAGCGTTGGTGGCGCCACCTCCGAACCCGCCGTGAATGTCAGGGAGGCGAACGGCGGCGCGTCGGTCGCCCAGATGTCCTCGACCTCGACGGTGTAGGTCGCCCCCGGCTCCCAGCCCCCATCAGGAGGATGGAGAGCTCCGTGGGGCGTGTTGCCGGAGGGGTTCGCCACCAGGACTTCCACGACCAGATCGAACGGCGCGCCAGGCCCGGAGACGACAGTGGCCAACACCTCTTCGCTCGTCTCGTACAGCACCAGCGCGTCGGTGGGGGCGTCGGTTCGGGTCCCTACCGCAAACTCCCCCTGCCACGGTTCCGTGTCAGCGACGGCCATGGCGAAGGCGAAGAGGAGGAGGAGCATTCCGGCAGTCTACTCCACCAGGAGCGCGGCCAACTCCGCGCCTCGCACCATCCTATCTGCGGTGTCGTGCTACGCCAAGGCAGAGGTCTCGCGCTTTCGAACTGCGCGGGGTGCCGAGGTTCGTGGCAAAGGAGTTGGATGTGGCGCACCGCAAAGATGAGTTTGTACGCCAAGCAGTCACGCTGTGCCCCTGGGTAGAGGTGGTCGTCCTGGACGTTGGCACATCCTGGACGCCCAGCCGAACCGCTCGCTAGGGCGCATCATTGGCCAGGAGCGCGGCCAACTCCGCCGACCGCGGGGAGCTCTCGGCGCGTTCCTCAACCCAAGAGAGCGCCGTTCGCCCCTCCAGATCGACAGCCCTGACATCAGCGCCGCCCTCGACAAGCAGCTTCGCCACCCCGACGGCCTCGTGCTTGCAAGCATGCATCAGCAAGGTGCGACCAAGAGAATCGGTGGCGTCGACCAGAGCGCCAGCGTCGAGGGCCTTGGCGACGCTCGAGA
>PJEL010001386.1_pt1 | contig 24795 bp, 20 predicted proteins | sample 1853271 | NCBI WGS metagenome assembly PJEL01 (sample SAMN08108733, study PRJNA415343) | Invertebrate metagenome, whole genome shotgun sequencing project. | host: Globobulimina | place: Sweden: Gullmar Fjord | collected 2015-08
AGAAGGTGTTGATGGCATCATCGCTTTAGGTACGGTGGGTGAGAACTGTTCACATACTCGTGAAGAAAAGCGTGCCATTTTAATGGCAGTAAAAGCTGTGGTTGCAGGTCGCGTTCCTGTACTTTCAGGTGTTGCTGAAACAAGCACACAATTTGCTATTGAATATTGTCAAATGTGTGAAGAAATTGGCATTGATGGTTTAATGGTTTTACCTGGTATGGTTTATCGCTCAAGCGAGCGTGAAGCAATTAATCATTATCAACAAATTGCGAGAAACTGTGGTTTGCCTATCATGATTTACAATAACCCAGTAACTTATGGTGTTGATGTTTCAATTGAAGGCATGAAAGTTCTAGCCGCTGAGCCGAATATTGTTTCAGTAAAAGAAGCGACTGAAGATACTCGCCGTATCTCTGAATTATTTGCCGAATTTGGCGATCGCTATATTGTTTTTGGTGGCGTTGACGATATTGCTTTAGAGAGTTTAATGTTAGGTTGTACTGGTTGGATCTCAGGTTTAACTAACGTTTTTCCGCAAGAGTCTGTCGCAATTTATAAACTTGCTAAAGCAGGACGTTATCAAGAAGCGTTGGAGATCTGGCGTTGGTTCTTACCATTATTACGTTTAGATACTATTCCAACATTGGTGCAATGTATTAAGTTTTGTGAGCAGCTTGCTGGTCGTGGTAGTGAAGTTACTCGCGCACCACGTTTACCGCTTGAAGGTGTAGAGCGTGCAAGAGTTGAAAAACTCTATAATGAAGCTGTAGCAACACGCATTGATTTATCTAAATTCAATTTAGATTAGTTCTACTTTAGCTCTAACGTAGTTCTAGCTTAGATTAACTTATATAAATAACAAAAAGACAATATATGATCAAAGGCACTTTCTTTTGCATTGATGCTCATACCACCGGTAATCCAGTGCGTTTGGTTACCAGTGGTCACCCCAATTTAAAAGGGGAAACCATGAGCGAAAAACGACAAGACTTTCTCGAAAATTATGATTGGATCCGCCAAGGGCTGATGTTTGAGCCGCGCGGCCACGACATGATGTCGGGGGCGTTTTTATATCCACCGTGCAGTGATAATGCAGATGCCTCCATTTTGTTTATTGAAACCTCGGGGTGTTTGCCAATGTGCGGGCACGGCACCATTGGTGTAGTTACTGCGGCGATTGAAAATGGCTTGCTCATGCCTAAAATTGAAGGGCAGTTGTTGCTTGATGTACCAGCAGGGCAGGTTCGCATTGAATATCAAAAGCAAGACAATAGAGTTTCACATGTCAAAATATTCAATGTTGCCGCTTTTCTTGCGCATCAAAATGTCACACTAGATATTCCTGAACTTGGTCAATTAACGGTTGATGTTTCCTATGGTGGTAATTTTTATGTCATTGTTGAACCACAGCAAAACTTCCCTGGTATTGACCAATGGAATGCAAGTGATATTTTACGCTGGAGTCCAATTGTACGTGAAATTGCCAGCCAAGCAGTTAACTGCGTGCATCCGCAAGACCCAACTGTAAACGGTGTTTCACATGTTTTATGGACAGGGCAAACGCAAACAGCTGGCTCTGATGCGGCTAATGCGGTGTTTTATGGTGAAAAAGCGATTGATCGCTCGCCTTGCGGCACCGGAACAAGTGCACGAATGGCACAGCTTTTTGCCAAAGGTAAACTTAAGTGCGGTGAAGAGTTTGTGCATGAAAGTTATATTGGTAGCCAGTTCACAGGCAAGATTGAAAGCATAGTTCAAATAGTAACGGCCCAAGGCACGATTGAAGCAATAGAACCAAGCATTCAAGGTTGGGCAAAAGTCTTTGGCAAAAATTGCATCACTATTGATGACGACGACCCTTATGCATTTGGTTTTGTCGTTCAGTAAGCTGCTAAATAACAGCCAAGTAGCAAGCTAACAAAGTAGTTAAATTACAAGTTAACTAACTATTTAATAGCTAAATTAAATTAAAAGAAATGGAGTTATTGCGGATGAATATTACACCAAGCCGATTCTGTTTCACTTCAACGAAGTATAAAAAGGTAGCAAATATGGCTCTTTCTGGAAAAAATTTAATCGCGGGTGAATGGTCTGGCGATAGCACGAATGGTTTTGTAGCATTTGACGCTATTGCCAATACACCGATGGCAACGACTTTTGCTGATGCAACCACAGGTGAAATAGATCAAGCAATTACTCGTGCTAGTGAAGCATTTACAACTTATGGTCAATTGCCAGCAGCAAAACGCGCGGTATTTCTACGTACCATTGGTGAGCAAATTGTTGCACTAGGTGATGAGCTAGTAGCAACAGCTTGTGCTGAAACGGGCTTGCCTGCCATGCGCATACAAGGCGAGCGTGGCAGAACTGTTGGCCAGCTTGGACTATTTGCTGATTTGTTAGACAGTGGTGAATATCAAGCTGTGATAGACCTCGCAGATCCTCAGCGTCAGCCATTGCCAAAACCAGAGACTCGTTTGGGTTATTTGCCATTAGGTGTTGTTGGTGTTTTTGCTGCCAGTAACTTTCCATTAGCTTTTTCTACCGCGGGTGGTGATACAGCTTCTGCACTTGCCGCTGGTTGCCCTGTGGTAATGAAAGCCCATGCCGCGCATCCTGGTACGGCTGAATTGGTTGCTCAAGCAATAGTGAAAGCTATTGAAATATGCGGTATTGATAAAGGTGTTTTTTCACTTATTCAAGGAAAAAACTATGCAATTTCGAGTCAGATAGTGACGCATCCATTTATTAAAGCGGTTGGTTTTACTGGCTCTGAACGTGTCGGTATGATTTTGCAAAAGCAAATCAATGAACGAGCTGAACCTATTCCATTTTATGGTGAACTAGGTAGTGTTAATCCACAGTTTGTTTTACCAGAGAAACTTAATGCTGACGCTAAAGGCATGGCACAAGGCTTAGTTGCCTCACTGATGATGGGGCAAGGGCAATTCTGTACTAGTCCAGGTATTTGGGTATTGGTAGAAGATGAAAATTATGCTGATTTTTCAAGTGCAGCAGCAACCGCTATTGCGGCTCAAGAGCCAGGTGTTATGTTAACTCCCGGCATTGCCGCATCATTTAAAAATGCGGTTGCTTCATGGCAAACACTTGATGGTGTTGAGCTTGTCGCAAGTGCTAAATTAGGTGCAAGCCATTTATGTTCAGCGGCGTTATTCTCAACCGATTTAGTAACATTTGTTAAACACCCCGAATTGCATGAAGAAGTTTTTGGCTCATGTGCATTAATTGTTAAATGTGCTGATTTTTCAGAGATGATGCAATTTATTACGCTATTAAAAGGTAATTTAACTGCCAGTATTCATGCAGAAGAAACTGATGTAGAGCACGCAAAGCAGGTTGCACTACAAGTTGCGCATAAAGTAGGGCGTTTAATTTATAACCAAATGCCAACAGGTGTTGAGGTCTGTGCTTCAATGAATCACGGTGGTCCTTTCCCTGCATCTACCGATTTACGAACAACTTCAGTGGGCAGTGAAGCCATCAAACGTTTTCAGCGTCCTATCTGTTATCAAAATATGCCGCAAGCGCTGTTACCGCCGCTATTGAAAACTTAATAACTTGGTAACGATTGACGCTTTACAAGGAGTTATTATGATAATAACTCCTTTTTTTATTTTAATGCTTTGCATCCGCCTTTGAATCCTTATAATAGTTCGCAATATTATTAGGAATATTCATATGTCGATCGTATATAAAACTAGAACTCAATTAGTAGTTGAAACCCTTAGAGAAAAAATATTAAGCGGTGAAATCAAAGCGGGGCAACCGCTACGCCAAGCAGCGTTAGCTGAAGAGTTGAATGTTAGTCGTATACCCGTACGTGAAGCATTATTACAATTGGAAGCTGAAGGCCTTGTTTCTTTTGAACCACATAAAGGTGCGACAGCGACTGAACTTAATGCCGATCAAGTAGATGAATTATTTGAACTAAGAGCTATGCTAGAAGCTGACTTATTAGCAGCATCTATTCCTAACTTAAGCCAAGAAACACTTGATGAAGCAACCGAATTACTTGGCCGTTTAGATAAAGCACTTGGCAAAGAAAATGCGGCTAATACTTGGAGTGAGCTTAATTCTGATTATCACAATTTTTTGTATTCAGGTGCGCAACGTCCGCAAACTCAAGACTTAGTTAATACCTTAAACAAAAATGCTGACCGTTATATTCGTATGCATTTATTGTGGGCTGGCGGTATTTCTAAAGCAGAATCAGAGCACAATGAGTTATTAGCCTTGTGTAAGGCGCGTGATATTGAAAATGCTGTGGCCTGTCTTAAAAAGCACATTCTGGGTTCTCGTGATGAAATTAAAGCATTTTTAGAAGAACGTGAAATAGCCAATGCACAATAGGTCTAAGTAGACTTATTCCAAATAAGTTAAAGAAAATCAATTAAATAACTGCTTATCATTTGTGTGCAAAGAATAAGCAGTCATTGACATTTTGTAACAAAATCTATAGCATATCGCGCCTTAAAACTCAGAAATAACCCATTTTGTACATTACGCCTACACTAAGGTAAGTGGCTTGCACACTTGTCTGTCTTAGCTTGTGTATCAACTAAATAACGTGAGAAAACAATGTTTGAATTACACGCCAGTAAAGTGGCAAACCTAAAGAATGACGTTCTTTCAGGTCTAACAGTCGCATTAGCTTTAGTGCCCGAAGCGGTCGCTTTTGCCTTTGTTGCTGGTGTTGAACCTTTAGTGGGTTTGTATGCGGCCTTTATGGTTGGCTTGATCACTTCTATTTTCGGTGGCCGTCCAGGCATGATTTCTGGGGCAACAGGTGCTATGGCGGTTGTCATGGTGAGTTTAGTCGCGATTCATGGAGTGGAGTATCTATTTGCCACGGTGGTGCTAACAGGCTTGCTGCAAATACTGGCAGGGGTTTTTAAGTTGGGTAAGTTTATTCGCTTAGTACCACACCCAGTAATGCTTGGTTTTGTAAATGGTTTGGCTATTGTTATCTTCTTAGCGCAGCTTGGACAATTTAAACTTACTAATGAAGCTGGTGAACTTGTTTGGATGCAAGGTTCACAATTATTTACTATGGTTGGTTTGATCATTTTAACGATGGCTATTATTCATTGGCTACCTAAACTAACTAAGGCGGTACCATCATCACTTGTTGCTATTGTTGTTGTTACGCTATTAGTACAAAGCTTAGGTTTAGATACCCGTACTGTTGTTGATTTTGTTAGAGATATGACTAATGACCCCGCGGCATCAATTGCGGGTGGCTTGCCAGAGTTTGCCATTCCTAATGTGCCTTTTAGTTTAGATACGCTAAAAGTTATTTTCCCTTTTGCTATTGTTTTAGCGGCGATAGGTTTGATTGAATCACTACTGACTCTAACGTTAATAGATGAGTTAACAGGTACTCGTGGTCGTGGTAACAAAGAATGTATTGCGCAAGGTGCAGCGAATACAGTTACTGGCTTTTTTGGCGGCATGGGTGGTTGTGCGATGATTGGTCAATCAATGATCAATGTTAATTCAGGTGGCCGTGGTAGAGCTTCTGGTATTACAGCAGCACTTGCGCTATTAGGTTTTATCTTATTTGCGTCAGGGTTGATTGAACAAATTCCACTAGCGGCACTTGTTGGCGTGATGTTTATTGTTGTTATTGGCACTTTTGAATGGTCAAGCTTTAGAATTTTAAGCAAGGTACCTAAAGCAGATGCTTTTGTTATTATTTTGGTATCAGGTGTAACCGTTGCGACTGATTTAGCAATTGCTGTAGTTGTTGGTGTCATTGTTTCTGCACTAGTATTTGCTTGGGAACATGCTAAACATGTCATTGTTCATCGTAGTACTAATGAAAGTGGTTCAACAATTTATGACGTTACAGGCCCACTATTTTTTGGCTCAATCTCAAACTTTCTAGATCAATTTGATATGGACAACGACAGTGATGACGTTATTGTTGAGTTTAAAAACTCTCGCGTTGCCGATCATTCGGCGATTGAAGCAATTGACACCCTAGCTGAACGTTATCTTGCTCGAGGCAAAACCATGCATTTAAGACACTTAAGCCTTGAATGCACGCAGTTATTAACCAAAGCGGGCAGCTTGGTAGAAATTAACGTTATCGAAGATCCTGATTATCATATAGCAACCGATAAGCTAGGCTAGTAGTCGGATAAAGCTTTATCAAAGGCATTGTTAGGTTATACTCAATCTATCAATGCCTTTTTTGATCAACCAGAAAAAGTAGTTAACCATGCAGTTAGAGTTTTTTGATGTTCCCAGCCCATGTATCGGCGTTTGTCAGTCAGATGACAAAGGTTTATGTCGTGGCTGTTTTAGAACACGAGATGAACGTCAAAACTGGATAACTTTAGATTCTGATAACAAACAAAAAGTGATCAAACGTTGTATTCAGCGTAAAAAGCGTAAAGAAAATGGCCCTAAGGTTAAGGTAGTTGTGCCAGAAGAAGAAATTACTCAACCTTCTTTGCTAGACCCTCCTGAAAAACCTTTGATAGATAATACGTCTGACTTTGATTTCGGTGATTTCGAACTTTAACTCTTGTTGTAAAAGGGACTTTCTCTTAACTAAAAATTCTCAAATTATACTGAGAAATAGCAAAAAGGCTTGTCATGACAAGCCTTTTTTATTTTGCGAAGTTGCTGTAATAAATTGATTAAGCCAAACTTAGATTACTTACGACGACCTTCAATAATTAATTCAAAAGTTACATCACCAAAATCTTTCTTCAAGCCAAAATCTGCCATGCTGATGGTAGCTGTACCAGTAAAACCGACGCGGTAGCCGCCCCAAGGGTCTTTGCCTTCACCAATTTTAGTTGTGTCAATTACAATAGGTTGCGTTACACCGTGCATTGTTAGGTTGCCATGAACGGCTAATTTATCATTGCCTTTGTCTTCGACTTTTGTACTAACAAATTTTGCATTGGCAAATTTATTGCTATCAATGAAGTCATCATCACGAATGTGTTTGTCACGTTTTGCATGGTTAGTATCAACACTTGAAGCATCGATATTTACCGTGATTTTAGAAGCTTCAACATTAGCAGCATCAAAGCTAAATTCGCCGTCAAATTTATTAAAACGACCCGTTACATAGCTAAAACCCATATGGCTTACTTTAAAGTTTATAGAAGCGTGTGCACCTTTAGTGTCGATAACATAGTCAGCTGCATTGCCTAAAAAGCTGGCTGCAAGTAATGATGTTGCGAGTAATATCTTTTTCATCGTTTAACCTTATGCGTTATTTTATTGATTTTATGAGGTGTAAGTGGAGCAGCGTTAATAATTCTCACTAGCGTTTGCTACTTAATTATTTTTCTTTATAAAGAGCATTCGCTGTAATGTCTCATCTTTATCGACGAAGTGATGCTTTATTGCGGCAAGTGCATGTATTAATGCCAAGGTGATAATTGCATAGGCGCAATATTCGTGAATAACACCGGCAATGTCTTCTTGATTACTAAATAACTCGCCAATGGATGGAATACTAAACCAAGTAAAAACCTCAATAGCTCTGTCATCGGCCGTTGGTACTAAATAGCCAGTTATAAACATGGTAAATAACAAAGCATATAAAATATGGTGAACAGCTTTTGCTTTTTTTATCTCGCTATCTGTATGAGAAGCTATGGGCAAGGGAAGAATTTGCACTGTACGCCAAACTAAGCGAAATATTGTAGCTAATAACAATAAAATTCCGACGCTTTCGTGCCAATGAGGAGCGGTTTGGTACCACTGGCTATAATAATCAAGCCCCATCATCCAGTAGCCTAAGGCAAAAAGACCAAAAACCGTGATGGCCGATAGCCAGTGTATTAATCGGCTGATGACGCCAAAATGAGAAAGTGAGTTGGAGAGCATAAAGTTATCATTGATAAAAAATAAATGAATATCATACGGATTATCTTTCTAATGAAAAGAAAAGAATACCAAGTATTACTCATAAGTTAAGTCAGTACGCTATTTATAAAAGGACTTCAGTTTTGATTTTACTCTAGTTAATAATTTGAGTGATGGCTTAGTGAATGGTTTAGGTAATTATTTAGATATAAATTGATAACCACAATAGGCCAAGCAGTAAGTGTTTTTTTAAGGATTACCAATAAAGGCTAGCTAAAAAAAATTGGTCGAAGTATTAGCATGACAGCTTTTACATTGAAGAAGTTGCAGCTGAAAACTATCAAAGCAAATAATGCCAAAAAATTGTTGCGAGGCAGGAACATAAACTATATTATACGCGCTCTTTGAAAATCTAATGATTTAAAAAGATGTGCCTTGATAGCTCAGTCGGTAGAGCAGAGGATTGAAAATCCTCGTGTCCCTGGTTCGATTCCGGGTCAAGGCACCATATTAAAATCTTTAAGAAGCCCGCTAGCAATAGCGGGCTTTTTTCGTTTTACTCTTCTGATGATTATCTTCTTCTTCACTTGTTCATCGTAAACAAGTTCTAAAATTTCGACATTTGAACCTTTCAATATTGCTGTAATCGTTTGCCTTTGCTGAAATAGGCTTGGTTATCGTTTAATTAGCTTTATTAAGTTGCTGGCTAAGTAATGCCCTATCCAAGAATAAATTGGAGAATACAGCAAAATCTGAATTTTATTAAGCTATGGAAAAATGTACATTTTTATATTTTTAACTATATTTAAGGTTAAATTTCAATTTGCCATTTTAATCTTTTGGAATGTCGAGATGCTCATGACCAACGAAGCTAGAATTATTCACCTTTGCTTGATAATCGTACTAGCTTGTTTTATGAGCAGTTGGTTTGTCAGTTCGCCTTCTTTATTTATTATCGTTATTTTGTTAGCTGTGCTTTTACTGGCGCTATCAGCCATTTTTTACTTCCATCGTCAAGTGACCATCAACTTTCAAGTTCAGCTCGATGAGCTTAACAAGCAACAAGATACCAATACTAATAAGAGTGATGGCGCTAACCAATATCTTGAACTTATAAAAGAAATCGTTCCCGCTTGGGCAAAACAGTTAGAGTTGGCACGATTTCAAGGAAATAACTCAGTTAATGAGCTCTCTGGTACTTTTGTTGATATTAGTAATACTCTTAATCTTGCCATAGAAACTTCTCAGGCTACCTCTGGTGACATGCATAGTGAAACGGGTCTCACTCATATTATAAAAACAGCCGATACCGAGTTAAATCAAATTATACAGTCACTCAATGAAGCAATGTCAGGCCGAGACGAATTACTTTCTGAAATTAATAACCTCACAACAATTGCCGAAGAGCTCTCTCAAATGGGCAATGAAGTTGCAGGTATTGCTTCACAAACCAATTTACTGGCATTAAATGCAGCAATTGAGGCTGCGCGCGCAGGCGAGGCGGGGCGTGGTTTCGCTGTTGTTGCAGATGAAGTACGAACATTATCAACCCGTTCAGGAGAAACCGGTTCACGCATCACTGAGCGCATTGGACAAGTAAATGCCACATTATTTAGTACCCTTGAAAAAACTCAAAAATTCACCGAACAAGATGCCAAACTTATTGATGACGCCGAGAAAACAATTGAAACGGTTGTTAAACAATATAGTGAATCAGGCATAAAAATAATTGAGTCAGCTGGCCAGCTTGAAGAAGAAAGTAAAATGGTCAAAATTGCAATAGAAGAAGTTATTGTCTCTTTACAATTTCAAGACCGAGTTAGTCAAATACTCGACCAAACACACAATAATATGAATTATTTGTCACCACATATTGAACAGTGTTTATCGGCGCTGTTAGCAGTAGAGCACGCTCAGCATATTGATAAAGATATGTGGCTTGATGATTTTAAAAAGACTTATACAACAGTGGAGCAAGTGAATATTCACAACAATGCGTCGGCGCAAGCACAGCAAGCTGATGAATCAGAAATCACCTTTTTTTAACTTAGCCGTACAAAAAGCCTTTAATAAAAATATCGTTAATAATAGACAATGGAAGTACAACTATGAGCAAGACAATTTTAATCGTAGATGACTCAGCAAGTATAAGACAGGTAGTTTCGTTAACATTAAAAGGCGCTGGTTATGAGGTGATCGAAGCGGTTGATGGCAAAGACGGGTTAACTAAACTCGATGGGAAAAAAGTTCACTTGATAATTTCTGACGTCAATATGCCTAATATGGATGGTATTACGATGGTAAAAGCAATTAAACAAATGCCAAGCTACAAATTTACTCCCATTGTTATGTTAACGACTGAAGGTTCAGATGATAAAAAATTGCAAGGCAAGGCGGCCGGAGCAAAAGCTTGGATTGTAAAACCTTTTAAACCAGCACAAATGCTTCAGGCTGTTTCCATGTTGGTTTTACCGTAGTTGTTGTGTACTAGGGTTAATATCCATTTATGAATATAAGTGAATAGCAGAATGACAGAAATAAAAATCACTCAAAAACGTAATAACTCAACAGAAATAGTAATTTCAGGAGATTTTACTATTTATTCTGCGATGGATGTTTATCAAGAGCACTTACAAAAAATCAAGTTGAAAGATCTTGTTATTTTTAAGCTAGTAAAAATAGAAGAAATCGACACCGCTGGCGTGCAATTATTAGTACTGTTATTTCAAACTATTGTACAGCAAGGTGCGCATTATCATATTGAATCAATAAGCGACTCTCTTGTCGATTATTGCGACTTGTTTAATCTTGCACATTATTTTTCGTGCCAAGCGCCAGCTCTAAAAGAGGATGAATAATGTCACTTGATGCCGCATTGCAAACCTTTTATGTAGAAGCGCAAGAGCACTTAGAGTCAATGGAAAACATCTTATTACAGATGGATGAAGGTGAATGTAATAATGAAATGCTCAATGACATTTTTCGCTCGGCTCATACCATAAAAGGCTCCGCAGGTATTTTTGGTTTAGACCATATAGTGAGCTTTACCCATGTAGTTGAAAATACACTTGATAGAGCTCGAGACAACAAGTTCACTATCGACAGCAACCTAATTAACATTTTATTTAAGTGTCGAGATCACATGCAAGTTTTGGTTAAATTATCTTTTGATGACTTTCAACTAGAAAATGAAATACAGCAACTTGGAATACAATTAATTGAAAATTTGGCTCCATGGTCAGATGCTCCAGTTTTAGCAACTGAACCCGAAGGTGCATCAGATAATTTAAGTACTGAAGATGAACAGCCAAGCTCCGAACTCGATGAGAGTCAGTATTGGCATATCTCGTTGCGCTTATCTCCAGATTGTTTAAAAAACGGTATGGATCCACTGTCGTTTATCCGTTTTTTATCAACCCTTGGAGAAATAAAGCATATTGAGTCATTGGCTGATAATTTTCCTAACCTCGCATTATTTGACCCTGAAAATTTATATTTTGCTTATGAAATAGCCTTGCTCTCAAATGCTGATAGGGAAACGATAGAAAATACCTTTATGTTTGTTCAAGATGACTCAAATATAAAAATTATTCCTCCCAACGCGAAAATCGAAGAATATATTCAACTCATTCAAAACTTACCTGAAAGCAATCATCGTTTAGGTGATATTTTAATTAGTTGTAAAGCCTTATCACAAAAGTCGCTTGATGATGCGCTTAACCAACAAAGTAGAGAAAATAATGACAGCAAGCATAAAGTTACCGACAAGCAAAAATTAGGTGAAGTATTGCAACAGGCCAACGCAGTACCAGAACAAATAATAGATGCTGCTATTGATAAACAAAACCAAAGCAAAGCCAGTGCAACTCCTAGTAAACAAATAAGGATTGACTCAGACCGACTTGACCACTTAATTAACTTAATAGGTGAATTAGTTATCAATCAACAAAGAATAGATTTACTTTCGAGCTTAACCAAAGACGTATTATTGAATGAAGCTGTTGAAGACTTTGAAGATTTCACCGAACAAATAAGAGATGCAGCACTTAGTTTACGCATGATACCGATTGGCGGCACATTTCAACGATTCAAACGGCTAGTTAGAGATACCGCTCAGCAGTTAGGCAAAGAAATTGAGTTAACCATTAAGGGCGCAGAAACTGAACTTGATCGCCTAATGGTTGAAAAGCTTACTGATCCACTAACCCATATAGTTAGAAATGCCATGGACCATGGCCTCGAATCTATCGATCAAAGGTTAGCCAATGGCAAGCCTAGTAAGGGGCAGTTAATGCTTGCTGCTTATCATGATGCTGGCCACATAGTAATAGCAATTAGTGATGACGGCAATGGCATTGATAAAGAGCGAGTAAGAGAAAAAGCTATTGATAAAGGCATTATTCATGAGGGAAGTACGCTAACTGATAATGAGCTCTTTCATTTAATTTTTCATCCTGGATTTTCAACCGCTGAAGTCGTAACAAATTTATCTGGCCGTGGCGTAGGCATGGATGTGGTCAAACGTAATGTAGAAGCATTACAAGGCAATATCGAAATTAGTAGCGAACAAGGTGTTGGCTCAACTTTTAAAATTCGTTTACCGCTGACATTGGCGATAATTGATGGCTTTCATGTTGAATGCAAAGGTACCCACTTTATTATTCCGCAAGCGACTATTATTGAGTGTATTGATTTAGCAACTCATACCGACATTGAAGGTCGCCACTGTATAAATTTACGTGGTGATATGATCCCTTACCTCTGCATGGAAGAGGTTTTTAATTTGTCACTATCGTCCAATACAGCCAAAGAAAGTCAATCGTCTAAAGTCCATGTCAAAGATAAATATCAAAGAACCGAATTAGTCATTGTTCAATTTGGTGGCGAGTTAGCAGGCATTGCTGTTGATAAACTAAATGGTGAAATTCAAACCGTTATTAAACCGCTAGGGCCAATATTTAAACCTTTAAAAGGCATTGGTGGCTCAAGTCTCATGGGAAATGGTGAGATCGCTTTTATACTCGATATTCCCCAGTTAATTGAACTTGCTATTGGTAGTGATACTACGCATAGCCTTAAGAACATTAAAGAGTAGGTGCTGTAATGAGCCAAACGACAGAGAAAAACATTGCATCAAATAAAATGTGTCAGTTTTTAACTTTTACCATTGGCAAAGAGAACTTTGGCATGGACTTACACCAAACTCGTGAAATTATTGAGTATGCAGGGATTACCCAAGTACCACTGATGCCGCAGTTTCTTTCTGGTGTTATTAACTTACGAGGAGAAGTCGTTCCTGTTATTGATCTTGCCGTTAGGTTAGGTCGACAGCCGATAACGATCCATAAACGTACTTGTGTAATTGTTGTTGAGCTACACTCTTTTGAACAACACTGTGTTTTAGGTTTATTGGCCGATGCGGTTAATGAAGTTATCGATCTGCCTGAAAGTGAAATTGAAGATGCTCCTGCTTTTGGGGCAAAAATTAGAGCTGAATTTATTCAAGGGATCGCAAAAAAAGGCGATGAGTTTATCGTATTGTTAGATGCAGAAAAGACCCTGTCGCCTATCGAGTTAGCATATTTAGTAGAAGCTGAGTTGCAATAAACATATTGTTTATACCATTTAATTTCAAGAATATCAGAGGAAAATCTCATGCTAAAAAAGTTAAGTTTAAAGGCTAAAATTGTATTTCTTGGTGTACTCGTTACGTTAGCTTTGTTATTGCTGGGTTGGGCCTCATTAGAAAAACTCTCAGATTTTCATGATACTACAGAGCAAGATTTTTATCAGGTGAGTCAAAATGTTGATCTTTTAACTGAAATTACTCATGCACACATAGTATTTAAAACTCAGGTACAGGAATGGAAAAATGTCCTTATTAGGGGTAATGATACAAAAAGCTATGAAAAATATTCATCACGCTTTTTAGCAAGCTCTGATGAAGTACAAGCTTTATTAACAAGTGCAATAGAGAAATCTACACAGCTAAATATCAATACAACAACTCTAGTGAATGTTAAAAAAGAACATCAAGCCCTTAAAAAATCTTATCAATCGGCTTTAGAAACCTTTGACAGTAGTGATCAGTTAACAGGTAAAAAAGTTGATAAAAGAGTTAGCGGCGTAGATAGACCAGCAAGTAAAGGGATGACAGATCTTGCTAATACGACAGAGGATTACTTTACCGATCTTATTAAAGCGACTAATGACAAAATGGAAGCCGAATATGAGTCAGCTCAGCTTTCGCTAACTTGGTTTGTACTTATTGGCGCGGTTATTGTGCTAAGTATTATGGCAATAATCTTTTATGACTTATTTAAAACCTTAGGTGGAGATCCCCGTTATGCGGCACAGGTTTGTAATCAAGTTGCTAATGGTGACCTTGGCATTGAAATTGAGTTAAATGCCAAAGATAAAAGCTCGTTATTGCTGAGCATCAACAATATGAAAAACCAATTAGCTACCATTATTGCTGATGTTCGTTCTTCTTCGGAAGCACTATCGTCAGCTTCAGCACAGGTGAACTCAACTGCGCAAGCGATTGCCAAAGGCGCTTCGGTGCAAGCGGCAAGTGTTGAAGAAACTTCCGCTTCAATGGAGCAAATGTCAGCTTCTATTTCACAAAATAACGATAATGCAGGTATTACTGACGGTATGGCGCAACAGGCTGCCAAAGAAGCGACATTAGGGGGAACAGCTGTTTCTGAAACGGTTGATGCAATGCAAAAAATTGCAGAAAAAATTAGTGTTATTGATGACATTGCTTACCAAACTAACCTCTTGGCTTTAAACGCAGCAATTGAAGCAGGAAGAGCTGGAGATCACGGTAAAGGTTTTGCTGTTGTTGCCTCAGAAGTACGTAAACTTGCCGAGCGTAGCCAAGTTGCAGCACAAGAAATTGGTGAGTTAGCCAAAGACAGTGTCAAACGTGCAGACATCGCCGGCAAATCATTACAAGAAATGGTGCCTTCAATTAATAAAACAGCCGACTTAGTGCAGGAGATCGCAGCGGCTTCAGCTGAACAGGCAAGTGGCGTGCATCAAATAAATGAAGCAATAGCACAAGTAAACCAAACCATGCAGCATAATGCTGCTGCCTCAGAAGAGCTGAGCGCAACCTCAGAAGAAATGAATGTTCAAGCCGTAAGTCTGCAAGAGTCTGTCAACTATTTTAAGCTTGTAGGTAGCATTGTAAAACCTAAGCAGGCGCCACCATCTACCAATTACCCACACAGTGCTACTAAGGTTAAAACTTTGGAAAAAACCAAATTTAATGGCAAGGTCAATCGTGATGAAGCAGATGATAAATTTGTCGACTATGACTAAGGTAGTCTTATTTTATAATGCTATTAAGTGAACCATTACCATCGAAAAGTGAGTTTAAGCTATTTCAACAATTAGTTTATAACAAGCTGGGTATTAGTTTGCCTATTCAAAAAAGAGTCATGCTTGGTCATCGACTTAATAAGCGAGTAAGGTTTCTCAATCTAAATAGCTACGCTGATTATTATAACTTTATAAACTTATTAGAAAACTCAACTGAATTAGAACGAGCATTGGAGCTGATCACCACCAATGAAACGTTTTTCTTTCGTGAAGAAAAGCATTTTGATTATTTGCTAAATAATATATTGCCGACCTTAAGTCCAAATAAAACCTTTAAAGTATGGAGTGCAGCCAGTTCCAGCGGAGAAGAACCATATAGCATTGCCATGTTATTAAGTCATCATTTACCTTCTACATGGCAATTAATGGCTTCAGATGTAAATAGTTCAGTGCTTGAACATGCCAAAAAAGGCATCTATGTTAATGAAAGAGCTTCACTATTACCTGATAAATATAGAAAAAAGTATTGCATGATGGGAATAGATGAATATGAAGGTTGTGTTAGGGTTAAGGCCGAAATTAGGAATAAAGTTAATTTTTTTAAGTTTAATTTACTCGATGATATGCAGAGCTTAGGCAGTGTAGATTTGATTTTTATTCGTAATGTCATGATTTATTTTGATGATGCAACGCGGCAAAAAATTATCAATAACATTAGTAGGATTATCAGCCCTAATGGTTGGTTGTTTATTAGTCACTCTGAAACGCTACATGGCTTGAAACATTCATTTAAGTTAGTTCGACCGGCAATTTATCAGTTAGACAACTTGCGTTAAGACAGGGGGGCGTGATGAATAGTCGCTGTGAAAGCAAACAAGATATCAACATATATTTGGAAGTTGGCGAAGCCTTTTTTGGCCATGCGCCTAAAACGATTAAAACGCTTTTAGGCTCTTGTATTGCAGTTACCGTCTGGCATAAAAAATTAAAGGTTGGTGGTGTTTGTCACTACCTGCTTTCTCAATCAGATGAAGTGATGCCGCCAAATAAACAGCAATGCTCATCAAGTGAAAATTATAGATATGGTCTTCAAGCTTTAAATTACTTATATATGAGTATGGAAAAGTATAGCGCTGCAGCAGAGTTTGAAATTAGATTATTTGGCGGTAGTAATATGTATGCAAGTAGGTCTACACCATCTATAGGGGAGTGCAATGTTAACTTTGCCAAAGCCTGGGTAAAAGAGAATAACTTATCGATTAAGCAAGAAGATGTTTTAGGCAATATTTGTCGTACCATTGTTTTTAATTTAAGTAATGGAAAAGTTGCTTTGCAACGATATAAGCAGGAAGGCTAACTTATTATGAGAATAAGGAGAGCACAGTGACAATTAATGTAATGATTGTTGATGATTCAGCCGTGGTGCGCCAAGTGATATCAGGCTTACTGAATGACTCAAAAGGTATTCATGTCTATGCTGTTGCTAATGATCCTATCTTTGCCTATACCAAAATGCAGAAGCAGTGGCCAGATGTCGTCATTCTTGATATTGAAATGCCACGTATGGATGGTATTACCTTTTTGAAAAAAATAATGGCAGAGCGGCCAACGCCAGTCATTATATGTTCATCTTTAGCTGAAAAAGGCGCAGAGCTCTCTCTAAATGCCTTATCTGCTGGTGCTTTTGACATAGTAACTAAGCCAAGTTTAGGGATAAAAAGTTTTTTAGAAAATTCAGGTAAAGAAATAATTAATACCGTACGTGCTGCTGCAACAGCAAAAATAGCAAAGTCGGCTCTTGCTGTTGAAAAAATTGTGCCTGCAAGCTCTGCTGGTAAAAACACAGAAGTAAAAGATTTACCTACTACCTTAAGTGAAGAAACAGATTTAGCGGGCATGGCACAAACTACTGATAAAGTTATTGGTATTGGCTCTTCAACAGGAGGAACAATCGCGTTAGAAAAAATTCTGACACAACTGCCTCGAACTTGTCCTGGCATTGTTATTGTTCAGCATATGCCTGAAAAATTTACTGGTGCTTTTGCTGAACGACTAAATTCACTTTGTGAATTAGAAGTATTAGAGGCTAGCTCAGGTGATCGCGTTTTATCTGGCCGAGCCTTAATTGCTCCGGGCGGCAAACATTTGCAAGTTAAGCGATCTGGTGGGCAATATATTACTATTGTCTCTGAAGGCCCAGCGGTTAATAGGCACTGTCCTTCGGTTGATGTTTTATTTAAATCCTTAGCGATAAATGTGAAGCAAAACGCTACAGGTGTCATTTTAACGGGGATGGGTAATGACGGTGCTCAAGGGTTATTAGCGATGAAAGAGTCGGGCAGTAAAACACTTGCTCAAAATGAACAGTCATGTGTTGTTTTTGGTATGCCCAAAGAAGCTATTAAATTAGCTGCAGCCGATATCATTATCGATTTAAGTGAAATTGCGAGCTTGATTGAACGGTAAAAACAACGATACTTACTAGTGAGGTATTAACTCTCGCTTAATGGAAAAATCTATGGAAAATATGAACGTACTGATAGTTGATGATAGTTTGGTGCAACGAAACCACGTCATAAGCTTATGTCACGCTCAGTCTATTACTCAGATAGAAAGTGCTGAAAATGGACAGGTTGCGCTAGAAAAATTGCGTATTGAAGCGTTTGATCTTGTTTTTATTGATTTAGAAATGCCGATAATGGACGGTGTAGAGCTGGTACGAAAAATAGCCGAAGAAAAACTGGTCAGTGCTGTGGTTATTCTTAGTTCAAAAGATCCCTCTTTGATTTTAAGCATTGGCACTATGGCGGAGTCTGACGGTCTTAATGTTGTTGGCACTTTTCAAAAGCCGATGAAGGCTGAAGACTTAACCAATAGTTTAAAGCGACTAGCGATAGATTTAGCAAAAGAAAAAAAATATAAGATAACTAGTGATATTACCAAAGAAGAGTTAATTAATGGTATAAAAAATAAAGAAATTATATTGTTTTATCAGCCTAAACTAACGGTTAAAGGCTTATTGCTTAAAGGGGTAGAGGCACTTGCACGTTGGCAACACCCTGCTCGGGGTGGTATTTCGCCGGTTGAGTTTATTGATGCTGCAGAACGACTTGGTGTGATCTCCCCCTTAACCGAATATTTGCTTGATATTGCTCTTAAACAAAAAGCTGAATGGGCCAGCCATGGCATTAACTTTCATTTATCCTTTAATTTATCGCCTTTGTCATTATCTGAGAAAGGCTTGGTAGAAAGTATTAGTAAACAAGTAGAAAAATATAAAATAGCTCCTAAAGATATTGTTTTAGAAATTACCGAAAATGCAATATCAGGAGAAATATCTACAGCTATTGAAACGTTGGCAAAGCTAAGGTTAAAGGGTTTTAATCTTGCTATTGACGATTATGGTACGGGCTTTGCCAATGCTCAACAATTATCTCGGGTACCGTCAACAGAATTGAAGCTTGACCGTAGTTTGGTTGATAATGTCGCAACCAATCCTCAACAGAAAGCTATATTAAGAAGCACGGTAAATTTAAGTAAAGACCTCCAGTTGATAACGGTTGCCGAAGGGGTGGAATACCTCGAGGACTTTAAATTTTTGAGAGAATTAAATGTTGATTTGGTGCAGGGGTATTATTTCGCTAAACCTATGAGTTCCAAAAAATTGGTTGATTGGCTGAAAAAAGATTTAGTCAAAATACGGAAAAAGTTAAAAAATGATCTTGGGCTGTAAATTGACATAATACCCTGTGTATATTGGTCATTTTAGTTATGCTAACTTGGCTTAAATGATCGTTTTTTATTTGTGCTCTTAATCGGTATGTTTCTCTATAACTCTTTTTTTTGCTGCCCCTCAACAAAACTAAACAAAGCCAAGTAAATATAAACAAACCCCAACAAATCCAAATAAAACTGTAGAAAAATTAACCGTTGCCGATAACGAAAAGATAAACCTGCCTGTTTTGTTCTAATGAGCAAAGCATGAGCAGGAAGTTAGGGAATTATGTTAACGATAAATACCAACGTTAATAATTTGTTCCAGCAACGACAGTTAAGTGGTAATAGCTCACGGCTAGAAACTTCGCTGAATCGGCTTTCATCGGGTATGCGGATAAACTCTGCAAAAGATGATGCTGCTGGTTTACAAATTTCAAACAGATTAACTAGCCAAGTTAATGGCCTAGCTGTTGCTGCTCGAAATGCCAATGACGGTATTTCGATGGCACAAACAGCTGAAGGCGCCCTAAATGAAGTAACAAGTATCCTTTTTAGAGTTCGTGACCTATCTTTACAAGCTGCTAACGGCTCTATGGGGGATAGCGACCGTGATGCATTAAACAAAGAAGTTATACAGCTTAGCGCGGAAATTAATCGCATTAATGAAACCACTTCCTTTGGTGGTAAACCGCTTTTTGATACTGCAGCCACTAGCTCTATTGTTGATGTTAGTGAACGTAATATATTGCGTACCTTACAAAGCGGCGTATTGGCGGAATCAGAAAATATTATAAGTAAACAGCTTGGACTCATTGGTGATGGTGCTACGTTTAAAATTAATTTGGAAAAAATTGATGGTGCAAGTGGTGTTTTAGCTTCGGTAGGGTATTTAGTTCCTTCTGGTGGCAACCTAGTGATGAATATCGACCTAGATGATTTTGATACCATTAGCGGCGATAAAATAAAACAGCTTAAAAGCACGGTATTGCATGAAATGGTACATGCAGTAATGGCAAATAATATGGACTTGAGCTCAACCCCAACCTGGTTTGTTGAAGGTACAGCCGAAGCAATACGTGGTGCTGACTCACGTGTTGCAGGTGATATTGCTGCTTTTGGTGTTCCTGCCCTTAAAGCGGGTTTAAATGGTATTTTTGGCAATAATAGTGCCCCTACAGGAACTGGTATTCAAATTGCGTCAGTATATTCAGGTGGTTACATTGCCATGCGCTACTTAGAAGATAGAATAGGTATTGGTGGCATTCAATCTCTAATGACAGAGCTAAGTGGTGGTGCCACATTTAATGCTGCATTAAATACTGCATCTGGCGGCACGTATGCAAACGAGACAGCTTTTCAAACAGAATTAATGGGCACTACGGTATTCGAAGATTTTATTACTAATAGTATAGATTCAACCAATACTGATAATGGTGCTTTTGGCGGCTTAGATGCAAGTGGTGGTACGAGTCGCGCTGAAACAATAGTGGGTGAGTCTTCCTCAAAAACAACCGCAAATTTTGCCGCGACATTTGTTTCAGGTGACGATGACTCAGCAGCTGATTTTGATCCTGCCACTAACTACGGAGCTACTGGATTATCTGAAGTTGGTTTAGCACAATATAATCCTGATATCTCTTCTAATTCAGGCAAACGCACATCTTTTCAAGTTGGCGCAAATGCTAATGAAACCATAGACATGGCTCTAGGTGGTTTTTCTACCACGGTTTTAGCCTTGAATGATCTAAATTTAAATGATGATCCTCAAGGTGGAATAAATGCTGTAGATGACGCTCTGGCATATGTCGACTCCCAAAGAGCAGGTTTAGGTGCTTTTTCAAATCGTTTGGAACATACCATTGCTAATTTAAATAATATTCATGAAAACGTTTCAGCGAGTCGTTCACGTATTCAAGATACCGATTTTGCTATTGAAACCGCCGAGCAAACCAAACTACAAATTCAGCAACAAGCCGTTACTGCGATGATGGCGCAAAGCATGCAACAATCTCAACTTATTCTACAACTATTAGGCTAAGCCTCCTTAGTTGATCTAGCATTCATTTCTACTAAACCTATCTAGCAATATTTCAAGTTTTCCGACATAACTCTCTATTTATATTATTAAAAAAACGCTAATATGAATTTCGTTTCGAAAATCTCAGATGATTTTTTTATTCTTAAAGGGATGTTAAGTATGCAACTATCTGTGCGCATTACACTGCTGTTCACATTGTTTCTTCTTTCTCAAAGTGCTTTCGCACAGGTAGACAGTATAGGTCCATCAACCGCTGAACTGCTTAGTTTAAGTCAAAAAACTAGCCACCTACCCCAAACGGGTGCAGTAGTGCTAAGTCGACGTGGTAATGTCGTGGTGGATAACAAAGGTTTTGAAACAAGCCAGTACTACAATGCAATTTATATAACCGGTGAAGAAGCGCTAAAAGATTACACCAAACTAACCAGTTCTTTTAATTCTTATTATCAAGATAAAGTTGTTGAGTTTGCGCGGATAATTACGCCTGAAGGCAAAGTGCTGAACATGCAAGACGATGCAATATCTTTGGCAGCTGCAAATAGTTCAGATGACTACTTTGATGAAATGAAACAATATGAATTTGCACTGCCACAGCTTAAAAAAGGCAGTATTATTGAGTATCAGGTGAAAGAAACGCAAATTAAAGATTATATAAAAGGTGAATGGTTTTCTAATATTGATTTCTATTTTGTTAAGTTTCTACCAAGCAGAAATTGGCTAAGAATCGACCCTGTTTTACAAACACAGAATAAGGTGGTTTTACCAAAATCTTTGCAATTACACTATGTAAATCAGCATTTGGATTTACAACCTAGAGTCAGCTCAGATAAAAACCACCGAACCTACTTATGGGAAAATAATAACCTACCTGGCATTGTTATTGAGACTGAAATGCCAAGCCTTTTTGAATTGATGCCATCAATACGTATGTCAACTATGAAAAGCTGGGATAAGGTTAACGCTTGGTTTAATGAACTTTATCTACCGACTCAACAAAAAAATGAAAAAGTTAGCGCATTGGCTAAAAAGCTTTTTCAAGGGTTGAATAGTGATAAAGATAAAGTAAAAGCTGTTTTTAACTATATGCAAAATAATGTCAGGTATATTGGCGCGCATGTGAATCGTGGCGGTTATCAACCACACCTTGCCAGTGAGGTATTAGCCCAAGCCTACGGCGACTGTAAAGACCAAGCGGTACTGATTACGGCGTTGCTAAAAGAAGCAAAAATAACTGCACATCCGGCGATGATAAACTCTTATCCAGGGGCTCCTTTTGACGATAATCTGGCAACGCTCAATTTCAATCATATGATCACTTATGTTGAATTAGCCGATGAAAAAATTTGGTTAGATACCAGTGGTGATACCGGTGCTTTTCCTGGAATTTATGCTGGGCTAGAAGGTAAAACGGCTTTTGTGGTAAATGGCAATAAAGGTTTGGCTGCTAAGTTACCTTTGTCGACAGCTGATGATAATGTTGCACACGTTATTGTTGATTTCTCTTTTGAAAATAAAAAGCTAAACGCTGAAGTTAGCCTTAGCATGCAAGGACAAATTGAAACCAATCTAAGAAATTATATTCAGTTTTCACCAGAAAAAATAACAGCAATAGAGCAAATTTTTTCACCATTAGTTTTTAATAATCGTGTTTCTGATTATAAAATGTCGAGTCCAAGTGATATTGCAATACCTTTCACGCTTTCAGCTACCTTTAGTTCATTATTAGAGCTGACAGATGAAATTGATAATTTCCGCTATGCCTTTGATTATTCATCATTATTAAAAGTATTTACCTCATTATCAAACTTGCCGCCAATTTCAACAAGGCAGCAAGCCTTTGATATTACACTGCCGATGAAAGTTATTATTGAAATGCGCTATCACCAGCCTTGGCAAGGCGCAAAAATCGCCTTATCAGAACCAGCAAAAGATATTCAAAATGAGTTTTTTGAAATTAGTCATCAGGTAATACCTGCTGAAGAACGTGCCGAGACTATTTCAACCTTTACCCTGCATAAACAAACGGTATCGGTAGCAAACTATCCAGTACTTTTTAAACACGTCGAACAGTTTTCTCAAAATTCACAGAGTTTATTGGTTTATCAAAAACATTCAAAAGAAGACAGTAAAACAGCAAAAGGTGAGATCAGCGTTGCTGAAAAATTGCTACAAGCAAAAGCATTGCTAGAAAGTGCCAAGTTTGATGAAGCATTGGTAGTCGCAAAAGAGATAACCACGGCGGATGTTAAAAATGCGGAAGGGTTCTATTTGCTGGGTTTAGCTTATGGTTTCAATGGTGATGATACACTGTCAGAGCAAGCTTTCTTTAAAGCTGAACAACTTGGCTACAAGCTATAAGGAATTATGATGAATAAACTTATAGTCTCTTTTATGCTTGCTTTTAGCTTAAGCGCTTGTATTGCAACAGATAAGAACCGTCAAGTATTGACGCCGATACAAATTCAGGATCAGCAGTTACTAGAAACCGCAAAAAAATTCCCAAAAGATACCGTTGCTCTGAACCAATTGGCTGAGAACCGTGTAAAACGATTTGATAAAACGGATAAATTAGTCGATTTAGATTTAGCAATTAGTACACTTGAAATGCTAATTGAACGTAAACCAGAGCACCGTGAAGCATTGTTTCAGCTTTATCGCCTTAACTTACTTAAAGGTTATGCCAACAATTATTATGATATTGAGCACTGGCAAAGCTTTTATCATCAGCATGATTTTTTTAAGCTATTGAATCTGGCTCCGCCAGAATATATGAAATATCTTTTACCGAGTGAAAAGCCTCTGACACCAGAGCAAATTGAACAGGTACTAAAAACTTCACTTAAAGCTAATCCTAGTTTTATTAATGGTTATCTGGAGTTAGCTAAATTTTATCAACAACAAAATAAGTTACAACTTGCGATATTTTTATTAGAGCTTGCCGAGCAAAAGCTACCAAAAGACATTGAAATTACAGCGCGTCTAAATGATGCCAGGCTGGGATATGTTTATGAACATATGTGCTCTGAAGATGTTACCCCATTAGTGAAAAAAACTTTTAATGGTTATAAGGCGCTTACAGGGTTGTCACCTGATAATGCACAATTTCATTCAAATTTAAGTTTAGTTTCTCGTTATTTAGGAAAAAATACGCTATCTAAGTTCTCTGCTAAAAAAGCAGCAAAATTGGATGCCAGTCAGCAAGGTAACTTAATTGAAGCATACTTTTGGGCCAATAATTTGGATGATGTTCGACACCGGCTTGAAAATGAAGCTCCTAACGTAATGAATGTCGATGATCTTTATGTCTTGATTTTTACACATCTGGTTGAACAAAACTGGCAAGAAGCAATGCAGTTAATGCCGATTTACTTATCAAAAGAAGAGGTGAGTTTCTATGGTATTTTATATGGTGCTTACGCGTATCAAATGGCCGGAAAAACTGACGAATTTAAAGATGTATTAATAACAGCAATGCCGAAGGTTTCATTAAAACCTTGGCAAAAAGAGATGTTGAAATTCGCCCAGCAAGAAATAACTGAGCAGGAATTATTAGCGAAAAGTAAAAATGACTGTAACGCAACAGAAGCTTATTTCTTATTGGCACTGGATGCGCAAGGTAAAGGTAACGAAAAAGCCTTTATTAAAAAACTTAAAGCGCTAACAAATTACAATATTTCTATTTTTTATGAGCATGCCGCAGCAACTAATATTTTAAAGCGTAAAAGTTGATGAACCTGTATAACCAAGTGATAAGTAAAGATTAAGCAAACTTTAAAAATGGAATTTCATTAATAGTGCTATTTAACCTCAGCTCGGGTTAAAGAATGTTTAATTTTTTATAAAAAGCTATAAATATC
>PJEL010001388.1_pt1 | contig 24788 bp, 39 predicted proteins | sample 1853271 | NCBI WGS metagenome assembly PJEL01 (sample SAMN08108733, study PRJNA415343) | Invertebrate metagenome, whole genome shotgun sequencing project. | host: Globobulimina | place: Sweden: Gullmar Fjord | collected 2015-08
CTAAAAATGATAAGAAAAAAGAAAACTATGAAAGAATTGTAGCTTTATATCAAATGGTTGATGAAGAAGAACATAAAATAAAAGAGGTTAAAAAAGATCTTAAACACGCACAAAAAGTAAAATATGTGAAAAGAGATGCAGTTAAAAAAATTATTGCAGCATGGATTATTACTGTACCAGCAGCTGCTATATTATCTGCTGCTATTTATTTTATGATTAGAGGTATAGTTCTTTAAAAGTTACATAATAATTCTTATACCTAAAACATATTAAATATCTTGAATATCTTAAATATCTTTTAGGTTATAATTGAATAAGAAGGAAGAGTTATGTCTAAAGAAATACAACTAAATAAAGACACTATGATAGTGTCAGAAACAGACGAAAAAGGAATCATTATTTATGCTAATGATGACTTTTGTAAAATGGCTGGATACACCAAAGAAGAATTAATAGGTCAACCTCATAACTTAGTAAGACACGAAGATATGCCTAAAATTGCATTTGAAGACTTATGGAAAACTATTCATTCAGGTCAAATATGGAATGGAATAGTTAAAAATAAAACAAAAAATAATGATTACTATTGGGTAAACGCTACAGCTTACCCTTCTACAAATAAAGATGGGAAAAGAAGATATATCTCTGTTCGTATAAAACCTACTCTAAAAGAGATCTCTAATGCTGATGCATTATACAAAACATTAAAATAAGAATGAATCATGATACTAAATCCAACAAAAGATAAAAATAATATACTTGAAGGTTTAAAAATATTTAAATCATACATTACGGGAGATATAAATAATTTAAATGAATTAAAAAATAGTTGCTCTAATGGTCACTTTCAAGAGATCGAAAATGAAATAATTGATATTGCAAAGTTACTAGAAAATGAAAACAAGAATTCACTAACATTATATGGAGAAATCATGTTAGCTAGTGAAAAATTAGCTGATGGTTCTACAGATGACAAAATCAGTATACAATCAAATGATCCAAAATTAAACTATATTGCCAAAACATTAAATAGTACATTTACAAAATTAAATGATGTACTCAATGAATTATCAATTAGATTAGATGAATATGCTAATTTAAACTATTTAAATGAGATTGATGAATCTTCTTTTAGATGTGGTCAACTAAAAGATATGCTTATAGGTATCAATGGATTAAAAAATGAGATAACAACTAATTTATATCACTCTCATCGAGAAAGTATGGTACTTGAACATGAATCTCAAGTATTAAAAGAGAAAGCTAAACTATTATTGGAATCAACTCAAACACAAGCAACTGCAATCGAAGAAACAGCAGCTGCAGTTGTTGAAATTTCTGCAAATATTTCATCTAATACACTCGCTTCTCAACAAATGCTAACATTAGGGGAAGAGGTAAAAGAATCATCATCGAAGGGTGAAAAACTTGCTAACGATACATTAAATTCGATGGATGATATTAATAATTCTACACAAAAAGTTTATGATGCAATTGGGGTTATTGCACAAATATCTTTTCAAACTAATATATTATCACTTAATGCTGCTGTTGAGGCAGCAACTGCTGGAGAAGCAGGTAAAGGCTTTGCCGTAGTTGCACAAGAGGTTAGAAATCTTGCATCTAGAAGTGCAGAAGCAGCTAAAGAGATTGGTGAGCTTATGGATCAACTAAAACAAAAAGCTACAAAAGGGAAAGAAGTAGCAAATAATATGCAAGATGATTATCAAGAATTAACTATAAATATTACAAAAACTGTTAAGCTCATTGATAGTATAGCAACAGCTAGTAAAGAACAATCAGAAGGTATAAACCAAGTTGAAAATGCATTAAGTAGTATAGATAATTCTGTACAAGAAAATGCTTCAATTTGTAATGACGTACGAAAAGTTTCAGAACAAGTTTACAATGTTGCAGAAAAGATTTTATCTACATCAGATGCAGCACAATTTAAAGGAAAAGAATCAATTAGAATACGAGAAAATTCATTAGCAAGAAAAGATAAAGATTCTAGTATGAGAAGTAATACCTAGGTATTAACAACTACCGCGATGGCAAATCCACCATCGTGGGTAATACTCAATGATGATTTTTTAATATTAAACTTTTTTCTAATATGTTTTTTATATTTTAGAAGAGGCTGTCCCTTTTTTGTTTTAGAAATTTTTATATCAAAAAAACTGCACTCTTTTCCAATTCCAGTTCCTATAGCTTTACTTGCAGCTTCTTTAGCCGCCCAAAATCCAGTTGCAGTAGAAACATTTTTAGCTAGTTTCATCTCTTTTTTTGTTAAATATTTTTCTAATGCTTTATCACCAAAACGATTAATCATTTTTTCTATTCTAGCAATAATTGCTATATCAATTCCAACCATGATTTTATGAATCCATTTTACCTATAGCACAAGAAACAAAGCTTTTTGCTTTTGCTCCGACATTTTGTAACGTAGATAACTCATCAGAAGAAAGAGGATAACCTAAGGAACGTAGCTGCACTTTTAGCTCTTCAATTTGATTATTTTCTATTTCTAAAGTAATTTTTCTAGGCATTACTTCTAAATTTACATTAACATCACCAAATGTATCTTTTAATTTTATTTTTAATGTATTAGCGCAACCACCACATTTTACATTTTCAACTTCAAATGTTTGTTTCATTATTAATCCCTATTAGTTAAATATCTCTCTAGTATAATCTTTGCAGCAATTGAATCTATACGTCCATCTCGTTTATGTTTAATTTCACCCATAGTTAACTCTTTTGCTTCAAGTGAACTCAAGTTCTCATTTTGAAAAACAATTTCACCTTTAAACTCTAGTAGAGTTACAAAATGATTTACTCTTTTAATCATATCCTCACTAGAAGCTGGATAACCAATAACCAGAGTATCTATTTCCCATTCCTTTAAAAAACTATCAACATCTCTACTTGCTTGCTTTCTATTTTTACGTAAAATTGCTTCTTGAGGATTTACAATTCCGGACATTAATGAAACAGCACACCCTATTCTTTTTAATCCAATATCTATACTTGCATATTTTTTCTGCATTATTAAAAACCTAATATCCCTTTTAATTTTTTACCAAATTTTTCTTTTAGTTTCTTTTTAACTTTATTTTTCACTTCATCTTTAATAACATCTTTTTGAGAATTGTAGACATCTTTTACTTTATTTTTTAATATCTTGTCGATATTTGACTTGATGTTAAATTTTGGATTATTTAAACTTCCAGAAATCGAAATATTTCCATTAATTCCTTGTGTTTTTATTAATGATTTATTTAAAATCACAATATACTTATTACTTTCAGGCAAAAGAATATCAGTTGATAACACTTGTATAGACTGAACACCAATAATTTCATTTTGATCTATTATTTTTAAATCTAAAACACTATTCAATTTTGTATTATTTATACTTACATTTTTTTCTTTTATTTCATCAATTAAAAAACCATTTACTTTTATACTAAGAGTATCTTCTTTTATATCTTTAGTTTCAAGAAAAGAAGCTTTTAATAAAATATTATCTAATTTTTCAGTTTTCGTATTAACATCAATAACAAAAGGCTTTTTATACAAAAATTGATTTGTAGTAAAATCTTTAAACTTACCATTAATAAGATTATTATCTTTCATAATTGAAAAGCTTCCTTTTCTAATAAGCAAATCAGGAAGACTAGATTGTAATGTATAATAGATAAATTTTCCATCATCTCTATTTTTAACAACAGTATTCTCTTTATTAAATAATGGTTTAATTTGTTCATAATATTTTTTATATTTTTCAAATTGATCTTTTACTTTTTTATCAAAACCTTCTTGAATTTTAATATTATTCAAATCTTTTAAAGCAGTCAAATCTGATGTACTTTTATTTTTCTTTTCAATAGTAACTTTTTTAGAAGAGTCTTTAGTACTTATTTTTTTGGATGATACTTGAGAGGGAAAACTAATACCATCTATTTTAAGATTATCTATAATGACTTTTTCAAATACTAATTGCCATAAATTAACATCTAAAGTTACATTTTTGATATTTATATTATTCTTATTATCTTTCTTATCTTGTATATTTAAATTTTCTAAGACAACCGATGAATTAAAAAAACTTGTTGATAAGCTGCCTATTTTAACTATTTTATTTGAAGATTTATTGATTGCAGTTTCAAGATTAGATTTTATTATATTATCTAGAAAAAGGAACACAAATAAACTTATAAGTCCAATAACAATTATTAAAGCAACTATACCAAGCATTCTAAATGTTTTAACTTCTTTTATATCTTCTTGCTGAAAAAAGTCTATTTTATTCAGAATAGGTATATTTTTTAATTTAATTGCAATTACTGATCTATATTTTGTGATAAATACAGATGAAAGTTTATACACAAGGGAAAAGAATAATAATGAAACTACAAAACTTCCCATTGTAATTGTATTGTTAAAATATGTTAGATGTCCAATAGGGTCATTAAACCAAGTTGTAAATAACTGTTCATATCCTTGAGATAATAAAATTGATTTACCAAGATATGCAAATAATGGATCTAAAAGTAACCCTAGTATACCAAAAAATGAAACTGCGAGTATAAATATTGATAAGTGTATATTAAAAATAAATACAGCAAGTAGTACTATTATATTATGAAGTGACAAAAGAGGTGTAAAACCTACCAACATACCAAGTGCAATCGCCATAGCTATTTGCCATGGTTTTCCGGCATGATTTAAAGCATTCCATATTTTTTTTATTGTAAACATCATTACCTCTTTATGAAATTAATTCATTTGCAACATCAAACTTATTTGCAGTCATTAAATGTATTTTAGGATGTATTTTTTGTATCGAATTTAAAACATTTGAACTTAATTCCATTCCAACTTTATATTCTTCTTCTATACTTATTTTTGAAGCAGCTGCAAGTTTATCAATCCAATCTTGTGGTACATAAATACCCGGAACATGAGATGACAAAAACTGAGCTGTTCTTAATCTTGTAATTGGGAAAACTCCAATAATCAATTGTGCTTTTTTTCGTTCATCATGAAACTCATTTTGAACATTTTTCATATAAGATATAAGCTGTTTTGCATTTTCTAAATCATAAACTGGTTGAGTGATAATTCCTCTTGTTTTATTAGAAACTTTTTTAAACATCTTCTTTTCAAGAGATTTCAAGTTTTTCGCATGTGAATTCATAACAGAAAAAGGATAAATCGGTTTTGGCTTGATTTTAAATGGTTTACCTGAATAATCCATTCCATTATTAAAAGAGTTGATTATTTCTAAAAGCATTGTTGAATTTGATTCAAACACACCTTTTGCTCTTGGTTGGTCACTCATATTAGCCGGATCACCAGTAAGTGCTAATACAGCACGAAGATCAAAGTCATTACCACCAATTAAATCACTTTGTAATGCTATTTTATTTTTATCACGCATACTCATAGTTGTAATAACTGGTTTATTAAATTTTTGCTGTAATTTAACACTTGCAAACATTGCACCATACTTTAATTTTGCTAATGGATTATCAGTAGTACTAAAACCTGCAACTTTTTTATCTAAGTTATATTCTTCTATTTTATTTATAATATTATCCATTGTTGGCTCATGAGGTGGAGTCGTTTCCAATGTTAAATATTTATCTTCTTCTAATGTTTTTATAAGTGTTTCAAACATCTATGTGTAACCTTTATTAATAAATCAATTTCTAACGAAAGTATCGATATAATTGCAATATTATAACACAAAAGGTATAAAGAATGAAATTAGCAGTATTTGATTTTGACTCTACATTAATGGATGGAGAAACAATTGATTTCTTTGCAGCAGAACTTGGGCTAGAGAAAGAAGTTGCAGAAATAACAGATTTAGCAATGAATGGTAAATTAGATTTTTTTGAGAGTTTAATCACTAGAGTTGAACTATTAAAAGGATTAGAATATGATAAAGTGGTAGAAATAGGTAAAACTTTACCACTAATGCCAGGTGCTCTTGAGATAGTTCCTGCACTTCAAGCAAAAGGATATAAAGTTATCTGTTTTTCTGGTGGTTTTAGAGTAGGAACATCTCCAGCTAAAGATATTCTAGGATTAGATGCAGATTTTTCAAATGTGTTACATCACAAAGATGGTGTATTAACTGGTCTTGTTGGTGGAGATATGATGTTTGATTATAGTAAAGGGGATATGATAAAACGGCTTCAAAATATTCTAGGTGTTACTAGAGCTGATACTTTAGTTGTTGGTGATGGGGCAAATGATAGAAGTATGTTTGCCCAAGCTGATACTAGAATTGCTTTTTGTGCGAAAGATATTCTAAAAAAAGAAGCAAATATAGTTATTGATACAAAAGATTTAATGCAAATATTAAATCATATAAAATAAATTCTTTAAGAATTTATTTTATTACTTTAAAAGAGCTATTCCCTACTCTATATAACTTAACAGGGAATATAACCTGATTTTCCGATATTGATAAATCCTCAAACATCTCAATATTATCACTAATTAAATATTCAACACCAATTATTGTTGAATAATTAACCCAACTGTAGCTCAAATTATTTCCAATAAGATTATTATATTCCTCTAACTCATCAGGTATGTTACCAATTGAATTTGCAATAACTAACTTAGTTCTATCATGTTTTTGTGTTAATGAGAATAATAAAGGGGTATAATTTAATTGTGTAGATAATATAGAGGAAATCGTTAATTCCTGGGAATTTATAGCCGATAAAAGGATAGAACTCTTAACAATTGGAGTGTTCAATAACACTACACTATTATCAAGTCTACTATTATTTTCAAGAAATCTTTTATACCTTCCATTATTATCATCAATTTTTTTTGTATAAATAATTTTTTCATCTTTAACATAATTGTGTAAAGTTTTACCGATACCAGAATTACCATAAAATTCAACAAGAGGTTTATTTTGTGCAAATTCTATTAACTTTTTAAATTGATCTTTATAACTAATTGCACCAAATGTCAAATTTAATGTTTTATAATTTTCTAAATTTTCAACATCATATTTATTAATTAATGGTAAATAAAACTTTATACTTTCAATATTTTCAATTCCATTGAGATACTTTAAATCTTCTTTCGTAATCATAGCTATCACTTTTCGAACTTTATCCTTTTGGATTTGGGAAATAGCTTTTAATATATTTTTTTTATTTTGAACAACAATATCATATACATTTAATTTAAACTTTTTATTCTTTGTAATTAAATAAGTACTCATACTATTTGTTGCTTCTAACGCATATTTACCAATAGTATATGAAGGAAATAATATAGCCAAAGTATTATTTTTAATTTCTACTTTATTAATAATTTCTTTATCAATAGTTGCTATTTCTTTACTTTTTAGAACAGAAGACGGAGCAGATTTATTTTTTATTGGATCAAAGTTTTGAACACTGTATTTTGTTGTTGTACAACCTGTTAGCACAAATAAGGCTAATAGAAAAGGTAATAATATTCTCATTTTTCATCCATTATTTTTTTTATTTTTTTTAAATCAATAAACATTTTTTCATTATATGAGGGATTTTTATTTATAAAATCCAAACCTAATAAGGGAACTACATTTATTCCAGTGTATTTATATAAATTTCCAGATACTTCAATAATATCATCATTATTATTCATTAAATATTTAAACGCTGATCCAAAAGTTACAATTAATTCAGGTTTTAAGATTCTAATTTGTTGCTCTGTATAATTAAGACATTTATGAACTTCATCATTTCCTATATTTTGACTTGTCTTTACTGTGCATTTTAGTATATTTGTCATATATATATCATTAATATTTATACTTAATTCGTTTTCAATCATTCTACTATAATTATTATACTCCCTTTGTGTATTGTAATCATTATTCAAAGTAATAAATAAAATTTTACTTTTGATATCTCCTCTTCCAAAATCAAATGTTATTTTAGATTTAGATAATTCACATAAAGAACAATTAGACACATACTCAAATAAAGATTCAAGAGTTGATGGTAATTCATTTAATTGTTTTTTTTCTTTTTTAAAATCAATAGATCCAATATGCTCAATGCCAAACATTTTTTTACTTTTTAATAGGTGTAATAATTCAGATTTTTTTTCTTGTGTGATATTCATTATGGAAATTATACAAAGTTAACCTTTTATCCTCTTTTGTTCCAATTATTGGAACAATAATAGAATATATATTGACTTTTGTTCCATATAATTGTACAATTCTCAAATATATCATCATAAGGATAGTAATGACTGCACCACAAGTAAAAACAGGACCTAGTTTGAGAAAAATGGAAAGTGATCTTGAAGTTAATAAGACAACTTTACATAATTGGAAACAAAATAGACCAAAATTGTATGAATGTATAATTGAATCGTATCAAGACAGAGAAGCATTAAAAGAAAATATAATGTTTTTAATTGATCAAAAACAAAAACTAGAGGAAAGACTAAATTTAGAACAAAAAAGAGTTTCTTAAGTACAAAAATTTGGCATAAAAAAAGGGGGAAGTTAAAACTTCCCCCTTTTTTTTAATAGAAAATATAAAGTTATTTATATCTGTGAGTAATTCTTCCCTTATCCAATGAATAAGGAGTAATTTCTACTTTTACAGTATCACCTAAAAGTATTTTAATATAGTGCATTCTCATTTTACCTGATATATGACATAATACAATATGACCATTATCAAGCTCAACTTTAAATGTTGCGTTAGGTAAAACTTCTTTCACTTTACCATCTACAACAATTACATCATCTTTTGCCATTTTTAATTCCTTCTAACTTATAGTTTAGTTAATATTTCAGCTTTGCCATTTACAATAGCAACTTGATGCTCATAATGACTAGTTCTTAAACCATCTGTACTACGTACAGACCATTTATCGTTTTCATCAATTATAGGCTCTTCATCTTTTTGACATATCATAGGTTCTAAACAAAAAATCATTCCATTTTTTATTTTAGGACCTTGTTTAGCATTTGGACTATCAAGATAATTTGGCACTTCTGGATCACAATGAGGTTCTCTACCTATCCCATGACCACAAAATTTTACTAAAGGAACGTAACCACGTCCAGTAATAAACTCTTCAAGTGCTAAACTTAATTCTTTAAATCTCATACCATCTCTAATGATATCTATCGCGTGATACAAAGCATCTTTACTACAAGCTATAAGAGCTTCATCTTCTTTGCTTATTTTACCGATTGGCATAGTAATAGCAGCATCACCATACCAACCGTCAATTTCACTACCAATATCAATACCTAAAATATCGCCTTCAACTAAAACTTCATCTGTTGGCATACCATGAATAACAACTTCATTCAATGATGTACAAACAGCGTTAGGGAAACCATAAAGTCCTTTAAATGCAGGTCGTGCACCTAAAGCTCTTAAATATTTTTCACCCATAGCATCAACTTCTAAAAGTGTCATACCAGCTTTAACGTTTTTTTGGAGATAATCTAAAGTCTTCGCAACAGCATTACCTGCTGTGCGAAGTTTTTCAATGTCAGTAGCTTTTCTTAATGGAATTGCCATAATTTACTTATAAACCAGTTGCACTAAGAGTGTTGTATTTGTCATTGTATTGTTGTGCTTCTATCTTTCTCATAGTATCAATAGCAACTTGAACTACAATTAAAACAGCCGTTCCTCCGAAGAAGAATGGAACACCCATAGCTTTAACAATAAGCCATGGCACAGTAGCAATCATACCAAGATAAATAGAACCCCAAAATGTAAGTCTACTTGCAACTTCATTTAAAAGTTTTTGTGTTCCCATACCTGGAGAAATACCCGGTACAAATCCACCTTGTTTTTTCAAATTTTCTGCAATATCTTTTGCATTAAATGTAATTGAAGCATAAAAGTAAGCAAAAAACACTACGAATAAGAAAGTAATAAAATTAAAAGTATAACTATTAGGATTTAAATAATCAGAAATAGCAACTAAAGTTTCATTTTGAGTTCCTTGTAATATAGTAGCAGGAAACATTAAAATCGCACTTGCAAAAATTACAGGAATAACACCACTTAAATTTACTTTAATAGGTATATAATTCATAATTTTTTTAGTTTGATTTTGCATTATCACTTTTCTACTATATGAAACAGGAACTCTTCTTTCACCTAATTCAACATAAATAATAGCACCAACTGTAGCTAAAATAACAACTAATATCGCTATTACTGTTAAGAAGTTCATTTGACCATTATTTACTAAATCAATAGTTCCACCAATTGCACTTGGAATTGCCGATACAATACCAGCAAAAATAATTAAAGAAATACCGTTACCAATACCTCTTTGTGTGATTTGTTCACCAATCCACATCAACATCATTGTACCAGCTATCATAGAGATAGTTGAAACTGCAACAAAAGTATCCATATCAATCATAATTGCACTTTGCCCAGCACTTCCAGTAAGAGAATTTAATCCCATAGAAACACCAATAGCTTGTACAAATGTTATTACAATAGTAGCATATCTAATGATTTGCATATACTTTTGCATTCCGTCTCTCTCTTTTTTCATTTTTCCAAGAGCAGGAAATGTTGCAGCTAATAATTCCATAATAATTGAGGCAGTAATGTAAGGCATGATACCTAATGAGATAATACTTAGTCTTTCAACTGCGTTCCCACTGAACATGTTTACTAAACCTAATGCATTGTTTGAGTTTGTGTCGAAAAATTCTTTAACCACTGTTAAATCTACACCTGGTACTGGAACATAAGCCAGTACCCTGTATATTAAAATAAAACCTAATGTAATTAAAATCTTATTTAATAGATCTTTATTCATAAGAATTATTTACCTGTGTATGTAACGTTTTCGTCTTTTATCTTAGAAGCTAATTCACTTGTAGTTGAACCAATTAGTTTAACTTTAGTAACTTCTTTTGATAATTTATATACAGATTTAATAGTTTCCATTGTGATCTCTTCAAGATTTGCTACTTTAACAACTTTATCTACATTAATAGAATAAGGTTTAACAACTCTTGAGTGAAATCCAATTTTTGGAGCTCTTTTTTGAAGTGGCATTTGACCACCTTCAAAGTGTCTTTTGATCTTGTAACCAGATCTAGACTTTTGCCCTTTTTGACCTCTACCAGAAGTCTTACCAGTACCTGATGCTTGACCTCTACCTACTCTTTTTCGATTTTTAGTACTACCATCAGCTGGTTGTAAATCTTGTAAAATTGACATATTATTATCCTTTTATCTTAGCTAATGCTTCAACAGTAGCTTGAACAAGGTTATTAGGATTATTAGAACCTAATGACTTCGCAATAATATCTGTAATACCAGCAAGTTCTAGAACAGGTCTAGCAGCTCCACCAGCGATTAGTCCTGTACCTTCAGATGCAGGCTTAAGTAAGATTCTACTTGCATTATATTTATATTCAATATCATGGTTAATAGTTGAACCGTTAAGTTTAACAGTAACTAAAGATTTAAATGCGTCATCTAATGCTTTTTTAATAGCATCAGGAACTTCTTTAGCTTTACCAACACCAAAACCAACTGTACCATTCTTATCACCAACAACTACTAAAGCAGTAAATCTAAATCTTCTACCACCTTTAGCAACTTTTGTAACTCTACCTATTTTAACAATAGCTTCTTCGAAATCATCTCTGTTAATTGCCATCATTGCCCCTTATAATTTAATGCCATTGTCTCTTAGTGCATCAGCAAAAGTTGCCACAACACCATGATACAAGTAACCATTTCTATCAAATACAACTGATTCAATATTTTTAGATTTTAATGTTTCAGCTAATTTAGCAGCAACACTTACAACATTTTCTTTATTAACAGATAATTTAAGTACTCTTGAATCAACTGAAGCTAGTGTTGTACCAGCTACATCGTTAATTGCTTGTGCATAAAAATATTTGTTCGATTTAAAAATACTTAATCTTGGAGTTTCAGCACAACCGCTGATACTTCCTCTAATTCTCTTTTTTCTTCTTAATCTTAAAGAATTTCTTTTTACTAGATCTTTTGCTCTACTCATAATTTTATACCTTATTTCTTAGCTGTTTTACCGGCTTTTCTAACGATATGCTCGTCAGTATACTTAACACCTTTACCTTTGTATGGCTCTGGTGGTCTGAAACTTCTAATTTTCGCAGCAACTTGTCCAACTTCTTGTTTGTTACTACCCTTAATATTAATTATATTTTTTTCAACTGTAATTTCAATATCATCAGAGATAGGGAAATTAATAGGATGAGAGAAACCTAATTGTAATTCTAAGACTTTACCTTTAACAGCAGCTCTATAACCAACACCATTAATTTCTAAAGATTTTTTGAAACCTTCAGTTAAACCAATAACAGCATTGTTTGTTAACGCTCTGTATGTTCCCCAGTAAGCTTTATCTTGAGACTCTTCACCTACTAAAGAAAAGTTAATATTACTTTCAACAACTTCAACACCAACTCTGTTATGTGTATCTACGTCGATAGCTTTAGAACCTTTTTTTACTGTAACAACACCGTTATTAACTGTTACTTCAACACCAGCTGGAATAGAGATAGTTTTTTTACCAATTCTTGACATTCTAACTCCTTACCAAATTGAACATAATAGTTCACCACCAGCATTAAGTTTATAAGCTTCTTCATTACTCATAACACCTTTACTAGTAGAAACAATAATTGTTCCGTATCCGTTTTTAAAAGATTTTAATTCAGAAGCAGCTTTATAAACTCTTCTTCCTGATTTAGAAATTCTTTTAACTTCGTTAATTACACTGTTTTCATTTTCATCATATTTAAGAGTAACACTAATGTTCTTTTTTGGAGAACCTTCTGTTTCAACTACTTTACAATCTTCAATGTACTCTTTTTCTTTTAATACTTTACAAAGTGCTTCTACAGTATTAGAGTGGATCAATGTAGTTACTTCTAACTTTCTCATTGATGCATTTCTTATTCTTGTTAAAGCGTCTGCGATTAAATCATTCATCATGGGCTTTTATCCTTAAATTTTTTTTAGCTTACCAGCTAGATTTTCTAACACCAGGTAATAAACCTTCGCTAGCCATTTTTCTTAAACAAATTCTACAAAGACCAAAGTCTCTATAAACTGATTTTGGTCTACCACAAGAAGAACATCTTGTATAAGCTCTACTTGAAAACTTAGGTGTTCTTTGTTGTTTTGCAATCATTGACTTCTTTGCCATATTATGATCTCCCTTTAGTAAATGGTATACCCATTAATTCTAGTAATCTGTATGATTCTTCATCACTACTTGTAGAAGTAGTAATAGAGATATTCATACCGTGTGTTTGAATAACATTATCAAATTCAACTTCTGGGAACATTAATTGCTCATCTAATCCAAAGTTAAAGTTACCTGCACCATCAAAACCATTTCTTTCAAGACCTCTAAAATCCTTAACTCTTGGAAGTGCGATTGAACATAATTTATCAATAAATTCGTACATTCTTTCACCTCTAAGGTTAACTTTTACACCAACTGGCATATCTTCTCTTACTTTAAATCCAGCAATTGACTTTTTAGAAATAACAGTAACAGCTTTTTGACCAGCAATTAAAGAGATAGTATCAGCAATATTTTGCATTAATTTACTATCTTTCATAGCGAATCCTGTACCAACAGAAATAGTAACTTTTTCTAAAGAAGCAGTTAACATTTTGTTTTGAGGAAATTCAGATTCTAAAACTGGTTTAATTTCACTTTTATATTTTTCAAGTAATCTAGCAGCCATCTTATTCACCTTCTACTTTAGATACATTAGAGATATCAATTGGCATCTCTTTATTAACAAATCCACCGTCTTTATTTTCTTCAGATGGTTTAACTGTTTTTTTAGCGATTTTACAATCTTTAACGATAACTTTACCTTTTGTAGGTAATACAGCTAAAACTTCACCAGTCTTACCTTTGTCATCACCAGCGATAATTTTTACAGTATCACCTTTTTTAATTTTTAATTTAGTTGCCATTATAATACCTCCGGAGCTAAAGAAACAATTTTCATGAAACCAGAGTATCTAACTTCTCTAGCAACAGGTCCGAAAATTCTTGTTCCAATAGGTTCTCTTTTATCATTAAGAATTACAGCTGCATTGTCATCAAATCTAATTAAAGATCCGTTTTCTCTTTGAACTTCTTTATGAGTTCTAACGATAACGGCTTTAACAACTTGACCTTTTCTAACTTTTCCAACTGGAAGAGCTTTTTTAACTGAAGCAACAATAACATCACCAACAGTAGCGTATCGTCTATGACTTCCGCCAAGAACTTTGATACACATGATCTCTTTAGCACCTGTGTTATCAGCAACGTTTAATCTAGAAAAACTTTGAATCATACGTTAGCTCCTGTTGTTAGAATTGTTTTTAATCTAAAAGATTTAGTTTTAGATAATGGTCTACATTCTATAGCAATAGCAGTATCCCCAACTTTTAATTCACTTTTTTCATCGTGAACTAAATATTTTTTGAATCTTCTTACAGTCTTGTGGTATCTTGGGTGGATAACTCTTCTCTCAACTAAGATTGAAGCAGTTTTTTGACCAGCAATACTTACCACAGTACCTTGGATTTCTCTTTTATGTGTACTCATAATTTTAATCCTTACTTCGCTGCTGTAATAGCAGTTTGAATTTGAGCAATCTCTTTTTTAGCAGCTCTTAATTCACTTGTATTTGTTAATTGCATTGTTTTTAACTTAAGTCTAAGTTCAAAAAGTTGCACCTTTTTCTCTTTTAATAATGCTGTTAACTCTTCTGGAGTTTTTGCACTGATATCAGAATAATTCATTTTCACCCTCTTTTGTTACAATCTTTGTTTTAAAAGGAAGTTTACTTTGAGCTAATGCAAAAGCAGCACGAGCAAGATCATCATCAACCCCAGCCATCTCAAAAATAATTCTACCTGGCTTAATATTCATAACATATTTATCAACTGAACCTTTACCTTTACCCATTCTTGTTTCAAGTGGTTTAGCAGTAAGTGGTTTAGCAGGAAATACCATAATCCATATTTTACCTGTTCTGTTAACTTTTCTTGTCATAGCAATTCTGGCAGCTTCAATTTGTCTACCGTCAATTCTACTATGTTCTAAAGCTTTAATACCGATATTTCCGTAAGCTAATGTATTAGCATTAAACGACTTACCTCTATTTCGGCCTTTCATCTCTTTTCTGTATTTAGTTCTTTTAGGCATTAACATTGTTAGTTACCTCTTCTTTTTGATGGTCTTTTAGACTTATCATTATCATCTGATTTTTCTACTGGAATTCCTTTTGCAAGTACTTCACCTTTGAAAATCCAAACTTTAATACCAATACAACCATAAGTTGTATGACCTTCAGCAAAACCATAATCAATTCTAGCTCTTAATGTATGTAAAGGAACTCTTCCCTCTAAATACCACTCAGTTCTAGCCATTTCAGCTCCACCAAGTCTACCAGAAACAGATACTTTAATACCTTTAGCTCCACCTTTGATTGCATTTTGCATAACTCTTTTCATAGCTCTTCTAAATGCAACTCTTCTTTCAAGTTGTTGTGCAATATTTTCAGCAGCTAATTGTCCAGATAAGAAAGGTTTTCTTTCCTCTTTAATATTAACAGCAATATCTTTACCAACTAATGCTTTAAGGCTATTCTTAAGTTTTTCAACGTCAGCACCTTTTTTACCGATAACAATACCAGGTCTAGCAGCTACAATAGTAACTCTAACTTTTTTAGTAGTTCTTTCGATAAGTGTTTGTGCAATACCAGCATAATATAATTCTTTTTTAACGAATTTTCTTATTTTGTTATCTTCTGCAACGTTTTCAGGCATTGTAGATTTTTTTGGAAACCATCTGCTTTCCCAGTTTCTATTGATCCCTAATCTAAGTCCAATAGGATTAACTTTTTGACCCATTACTTGTCTCCTTCTATAGCATTTACTTCAACATATATATGTGCCATTGGCTTATGTTTTGGAGAAGCACTACCTCTAGCTCTTGGAGTAAATCTCTTAAGAACTGGACCTCTATCTACTCTACAACTTGTTACAATAGCTTCTTCTGGCTCTAAACCTGAATTTGCAACTGCAGAAGCAATAACTTTTGAAATAATTCCAGCAGCTTTGTTAGGTGTGAATTCTAAAGATGCGATTGCAACTTCTGCATTCATACCTTGAACTTCTCTAGCAACTAATCTAGCTTTAATTGGAGATAGTCTAATAAATTTTAATGTAGCTTTACCCATACTCGATTAACCTACCTTTCTTTGTACTGAACCTTTGTGACCTTTAAAAGTTCTAGTTGGTGCGAATTCACCTAATTTGTAACCAATATGATTTTCTGTAATATTTACTGGTACGAAATTTCTTCCATTATGTACTGTAAATGTAAGACCGATCATATCAGGTAATACCATACTTCTTCTAGACCAAGTTTTGATTGGTTTTTTGTCTCCAGACTCAATTGCTTTAGCTACTTTTTTAGCTAAATGAGCATCAACAAATGGACCTTTTTTTATACTTCTTGCCATTTTATACCCTTATTTCTTTTTTCTTGAAATGATTAGTTTATCACTAGCTTTTTTCTTTCTAGTTTTGTAACCTTTAGTTGGCATACCCCATGGAGTAACTGGATGTCTACCTGAATTAGTCTTACCTTCACCACCACCATGTGGATGATCGATAGGATTCATTGCAGATCCTCTAGTTTGTGGTCTTTTACCAAGATGTCTTTGTCTACCAGCTTTACCGATTACCATATTAGAGAAATCTTCATTTCCTACGATACCAATAGTTGCCATACAAACAGAAAGAATTTTTCTCATTTCACCAGATGGTAATCTTAAAATGATATATTTATCTTCTCTACCCATAACTTGTGCATATCCACCAGCAGATCTAGCGATTTGTCCACCTTTACCTGGTTTCATTTCAATATTATGAACCATTGTACCAACAGGGATGTTAGCAAGTTTCATAGTATTACCTGGTAAAATATCAAGTCCTGAATCAGCAGAAGTAATAACATCTCCAACTTTTAAACCTGAAGGTTGAATAATATATCTTTTTTCACCATCAGCGTAATTGATTAAACAAATTCTACAGTTTCTGTACGGATCGTACTCAACAGTAGCTACTGTTCCTGGAACGTTTAATTTATTTCTTTTGAAATCAATAATTCTGTATAGTTTTTTTGCACCAGCTTCTCTATGTCTAGATGTGATTCTACCGTTATTATTTCTACCTGCACTTGCTTTAACTCTAACTAAAAGAGATCTAACAGTTGCTTTTGAAGTAATATCAGAAGTATCCATAACAGACATAAATCTTCTTGCAGGTGTTATTGGTCTAAATTTTTTAATTGCCATTTCCTACTCCCTTATGCTGAAAGGTTCGCTATTTCAGCGCCCTCTGGTAATGTTACATAGAATTTTTTGAAATCTGGTCTTGCACCAACTTTTCCTTTAAATCTTTTAACTTTACCGCTTTGTCTTAAAGAATTAACTTTCATAGGTGTAACACCAAAATATTCTTTAAATACTTCTTTTAAACCATTCTTTGTCATTCTAGTGCTTGTTTGTACAACAATTACACCATTTTCTTGAAGCTCAATAGTTTTTTCTGTATAAACAATTGATTTGATATCTGTAATATCTGCCATTTCCTATACCTCTTATACTAATAATAAGCTATCTATTACTGCTTTTTCGATTAGAATCGAATGGTAAGCAGCTACTAAATAAGCATTTAATTCTGATTTTTCAATCACGTAACAATTTTTGATGTTTCTGAAAGCTAAATATGTATTATCATCATAGTTTTCAACAACAATTAAAAGATCTCTTTTGTTTAATTTATTAACAATAGCTCTTGCATCTTTAGTTTTACCAGACTCAACTTTAACAGAATCAGTAACAAGTATAGATCCTCTTTCAGCTTGAGCATTGATAGCATATCTAAGTGCTAAAACTTTTTGTTTTTTATTAATTTTTTGGTTATAGTTTCTTTTTGATGGTCCAAAAACTTGTCCACCACCTACAAATAATGGTGATCTCATTGATCCCCATCTAGCACCACCAGAACCTTTTTGAGCTTTAGGTTTTTTACCACCACCGCTTACTTCAGATCTGTTTTTTACTCTTGCAGTATTTGCTCTAATTCCAGCTAAATATGATTTAACATATAAGTGTAAATTATGAGAATTAATTCCCTCAAATTTTTCACCTAATGCAATATCACCAGAATTTTCAAATTTTTCATTTAATACTATAAGTTTACTCATTATGCAATCCTTACTTTACCTAAAGTACCATTTGCACCAGCAACTGAACCTTTAAGAACTAAAATTCCTGTTGTAGCATCAAAAGAAACTACATCATTTTTATGTGTAATATTAGTATTACCATAGTGACCTGGCATTTTCTTACCTGGTTGTACTCTACCTGGCCATTCTGCATTACCAATAGAACCAGTAGTTCTACCCATTCTGTGACCATGTGATGCTCTACCACCAGCAAAGTTATATCTCTTAACTACACCAGCAAAACCTCTACCTTTTGTTTTAAAAGTAGATTTGATAACAATACCTTCAACTAAAGCAGCAGTATCTAAATCACCAGCTTCTGTATTTGCTACATTTAATGTTGCAAATCTGTTAAACTCTGCAGATAAGTCATATTTCTTTTGTTGACCTTCTATAGTTTTGTTAAATTTCTTACCACTGTTATATGCAACAATAGCTACGCCTTCGTTAACTTCACAAACCTTAGTATCAACAACTCTAACTAGAGTAACTGGTACAGCAGGAACAGTTACAGTACGACTCATTCCGATTTTTTCTACAATAAATTCCATCTATAACTCCTTTCTACTCTTGGCCCATTGATCTAACTTCAACATCAACTTCTGGTGCTAAATCAAGTTTCATAAGACTATCAACTGTATCTGGTGTTGCAGATACGATATCAATCATTCTTGAATGAACTCTGATTTCAAATTGCTCTCTAGCGTCTTTATTAACGTGTGGAGATTTAAGAACAGTGTATTTTCTGATTTTAGTAGGCATTGGGATTGGACCTATTAATTCAGCACCTGTTCTTTTAACAGCTTCTATAATTGAAGCAACAGAACGATCAAGAACTCTATGATCGTAAGCTTTTAACTTTAATCTAATTTTTTCCATTTTTATTTTCCTTTAAAGAACTCATTAGAACTAATGCAAAACCGTGTGTTTTGTATCACTCTAACCAATGTATGGACGCGGATTATAGCTATTTTATTCTTAGATGTCAAGTATAATGGTACTCTTATCAGTTTTACAAGCTATTTATTTCCTTTTAAAAAGGAAGACTATGAAGATAGTATATTTTTATCATTTTTGCATTAAATATTTAATATTATACAAATTGTATATTTTAATTTTGAAGGATTGTATAGATTAGAAGTTAAGATAAAAGTAAAGTAGTAACTACTTTACTTTATATTTTATTTATTTGTGAAAAGAAGATGCAATTATAGACATAAATTCATCTTTTGTTTTTTTCTCTTTTTTAAAGATACCACGTAATGCAGAAGTAATAGTAGTAGAACAGATCTTTTGAACACCCCTCATCTCCATACACATATGACGAGCATCAATTACTACTGCAACACCTTTTGGATTAATTGCTTCATTGATAGCATCTGCTATTTGTTCTGTAAGTTGTTCTTGTATTTGTAAACGTCTTGCAAATACATCCACTACTCGTGGAATTTTAGATAAACCTATTACTTTACCATTAGGTATGTACGCAACATGTGCTTTTCCTATAATAGGTAACATATGGTGTTCACAAGTTGAATAGAGTTCTATATCTTTTACAATAACCATCTCATTGTTACTACTTGTAAATAAAGCTGCCAACATTATCTCTTTTGGATCTTGATTATATCCACTACACATAAATTCCCATGCTTTTTGCACTCGTTTTGGTGTATCTAATAATCCTTCTCGTTCAGGATCTTCTCCGATATGCTCTAATATCTTTTTTACTGAATTTTCCAATTCTTTGCCTTTTACTATATTTATATTATTTGCATTTTACAGTTGTAGTTCTAAATCTTAGTTTAACTAAAATAGACAAATAGGTAATTAAGCAAATATGTTAATAAATAATGGATGAAGAGATAAGTAAAAGTTTATTTTGTGATAAAGTTTTGTGATTTTTTAATGATTTTAAATAGTGGAGCTTCAGATAGGACTTGAACCTACGACCTGCTGATTACAAATCAGCTGCTCTACCAACTGAGCTACTGAAGCAACATTATAATCTCTTGATTTTAAGTGGAGCGGGAGACGAGACTCGAACTCGCGACAATCTGCTTGGAAGGCAGAGGCTCTAGCCAACTGAGCTACTCCCGCTTAAAAAAGTGTCAAACTAAAAGTGGTGGGTCCTGAAGGACTCGAACCTTCGACCACTCGGTTATGAGCCGAGTGCTCTAACCAGCTGAGCTAAGGACCCTTATCAAGCTAGTTGTCTTTTGTTTGATAGCGGAATTATAATGGATGTTATATTAAATTATCCTTAATTATTTACAAAATAATTAAATTTATATTTTTACACTTTAACAACGATTGTACTATATGGATTGTAAAGAACATTAGCCCTATTTTGAATCTTAACATTTCTTCTTTGTGTAAAGTCTACATTAAAGGTACCGCCAAAATCACTTGAAAACTTAGCGCATATTTTTGCAGCTTCTTCTATTAACTTCTCTGGAATTGTTTTTTTAGTATTGGATACTAGAACATGAGAGGAAACTTCTCCTTGTAAATGAAACCAATAATCACTTGCTCTACTATTTTCCAATAAATAAATATTTTCTCTTTCATCTCGACCTAACATTATTTTATAACCATCAATAAAAAAACTTTTATATGGATTTGCTTTTTTTGTCTTTTTTTGATTTTTATCTTTTTTAGGAAGGTAAAACTCTATTTCATCTTTTGTCTGTGCATTTTCAATAACAGTAATAAGTCTTTTATAAAATTCTAATTTTTGAGAAAGATTCGTTTCTTCAATATGTTGATTCTTCATTTTTTGTTTTGTTTTTTTTGCTTTTGTAAATAAGTCATTAGAATTTTGTATTTTTAAACTTTTAGTATAGCCAGTATAACTATACAGATCTGACAAGATTTCTGTAGCTTGCATATTATATTTAATTACATTTTCTTCTAATACATCCAAATTATCTAATTTTACTAATATTGAATCTATTTTTTTCACTTGTTTATTAAGTTGTACAAATTTTTGTTTTTTGATATTTTCTAATTCATGTATCTCTTTTTTATTGTGTACAGCTAATAAAAATTCATCAATATTTTCAATATCTTTTTTTTCAAATTCAAAGGTAGGCTTATCTAATGGTAAAAGTTCTAATCCAACTTTTACCACTCTAACCGAGGACCATTCATCTATGTGTCGTAAGGCTTCTAATATTATGTTATTTTCATCAAGAATTATTACATTTGTATTTTTTCCTGTAAATTCCATTTGCAATATTGTGGTTTCTGTTTTATAAGCACTTTTACTTTGTACTTCTATATGTATTATTTTATCATCATTTAATAACTTAATATTTTTAATATTACTTGATGTAAACCTTTTATGTAGGATTACATCAAATGGAGCATTAAAATCTTTTTTTATATTATCATTATTTTCTTTTTTATAAATATCTCCATTACCTTTAGGAAGATCAAAATAATATATATTTTGATTGTTAAATTCTATTTTCAAAGTATTGTTATCAGTACGTTTAATATATTTTATATTTTTGTAGTTACTTAGGTGTTCTGTTAGCTTTTTTAGTATGTAATATTTCATGGGGAATTATATCATATTTTTATAATTTTTATAATTTTATATGTTTTTAATTTACATGTGATATAATCTGAAGTAAATTTAAAAATAAAGTATAGTAATGAATAAATTACTCAAATTGGTATTAACGGGTGCTATAGCCTTAGCTTTTAGTGCAACTGTTGCAAATGCAGATGTTGCAAAAGGTCAAAAACTTTTTACAAAAAAATTAAAAAAAGCTTGTGATATAACTGGAGCTAAAATGGCAGCAAAACATTCACAAGATGAATGGGAAGCTATCAATGAAGATGGTAAATTGGCAGATGAAATCAAAACTATATGTCCAAACGTAAAAAAAGTGAAAGAAAAATTCTTACCTCACTATTATGATTTCTTTTATGAATATGCTAATGATTCAGGAAATGTTCCTTCTTGTTAATATAAAATAATATGTTTACTAAAAAGGTTGAGTTAATCTCAACCTTTTTTTATTGGATTAAGTAATATACAAGTCTATATAGTTTACACTTGCCTTTATACTTAAGGAGAACTAATGAAAAGAAAACTTATAGCACTTTCAGCAATCGCTGCACTTACTACAACAACATTCGCATCTACAGATATTGAGTCTCGACTATCAAAGATGGAACAAAAAATTACAAAATTAGAAAAAAAACTTAAAAAAGCAAATAAAAAACTTAATCAAGTAAAAGCACATGATGCAAAAGACAATATTAAGTGGAATATTGACTTTAGAACTGCCCTTGACTCTATACATTATAAACATGTAAGTGGAGCAAAATCTTCAAATCCTGATTTATTAACAAATCGTTTACATCTAGGTATGGCATTTTCACCAAGTGACAATGTTTTATTTAAAGGAAAACTTTCATATTTTAAAGCATATGGAGATACAGCTAATCATGGTCAGTCAAATACAAATCCAGGTTATGCTGATTTTGATTGGGTTACAAATGAAAATGCCACAGACAATTCGCTTAAAGTAAAAGAAGCCTACTGGTTATACAAAAATGATACATTTTTTGATACTCCTGTTCCATGGACATTATCTGTAGGTCGTCGTCCTTCTACTGATGGTCTTGGAATTAATCTAAGAGAGGGGATGAAAGATAATTCTCCTTTATCTCATACAGTAAATGTTGAATTTGATGGATTAAGTTCTAAATTTACTTTAGATAAAGTTACTGGAGTTGAAGGTATGTGGTGGAAACTATGTACAGGTAGAGGTTTAACAAATGCAAAACCAAGATTTCAAGAAGATGGTTCATCATATAGTGAAGACGAAACTAAAAATCCTGATGTAGATATGTATGGATTTATCTTTGTACCTTGGGATAATGGACAATACTCTGTACATACAAACTATGCAAAAGCTGTAAATATGATTGGTTTTACCTCTTCTGATATTTCAGATGGAAATAGTGCAAATAATGAATTTAAAGATGTTGGAGATTTGGAACTTCTTACCGCTATGGTTAAAGCTGATGGATTAGGTGATGGAATCTCTGATTTTCTTGATGATACTAAACTATTTGCATCTTGGGCGCAAAGTAAAACTAATCCAAATAGTGAAAATAGTTCAAATGGAGGAATGCTTGGAAGTGCAAATAGTCAAACAGGTAACTCTTTTTGGATAGGGGCAAACTTTCCTTGTTTATTAACTGAAGATGGTAGAATTGGAATTGAATGGAATAAAGGTAGTAAATACTGGAGAAGTATGACCTATGGAGAAGATACAATGGCTGGAAGTAAAATAGCAGCACGTGGAACAGCATGGGAAATTTACTATGACAAACCTCTTACTAAATCTCTAAAATTCAATGCAAGATATACAAAAATTGATTATGATTACACAGGAAGTCAAGCATTTTTTGGAGCAGATGGTACACCTACTGCTATGAGTGATGTAAATGTTGCACAAAATGATGCAGTAAAAGAAGCATCTGATTTAAGAATATCTGTGAGTTACAGATTTTAGTTATAAAATATAGTAGATAATTTTCTACTATATTTTAAACATAAAAAAAGGGAGATACAAAGTGTATCTCCCTTTTTTATTATAGAAGTGTAAAAATTACGCTTCTAAAGCTGCTTTTGCACTTGCAACAACAGTTGCAAAAGATGAAGCATCATTCATAGCCATATCAGCTAAAATTTTTCTATCTAATGTAATACCAGCTTTGTTTAAACCGTTAATGAATGTTGAATAACTCATACCGTTTAATCTACAAGCTGCATTGATTCTAACAATCCAAAGTCTTCTAAAATCTCTTTTCTTTTGTCTTCTATCTCTGTAAGCATACTGCATTGCATGCTCAACAGCCTCTTTAGCTTTTCTAAAGTGTTTTCTTCTACCACTGTAGAATCCTTTAGCAAGTTTAAGAATTTTTTTATGTCTTGCTCTTCTTGTCGTACCAGTTTTTACTCTAGGCATATTGTTTTCCTTATCTTTACCAAAATACATGATCTGTACTTGGTGTCTGTACTTAATTGTACTGAACTTATCCGAATTAAATCGGAGGGACTATTTCTTTATTGGACTTAAAAAAAGATAGTAATATAAAGCTTACGCTTTATTTAACATTCTTTTTACTCTTGTTGAATCTGCAGCAGAAACAACTTGTGGACCTCTAAGATTTACTTTTCTTTTTTGGCTTTTTTTAGTAAGAATGTGACTTCTGAAAGCACTTCCTCTTTTGATTGAACCATTTTTTTTCACTTTAAATCTTTTTAAAGCTCCACTGTTAGTTTTCATCTTTGGCATTGTTAGGACTCCTTTGCGAGAATTTGAATTATTAAGTTTGATAGGTTACCCCTCAAACGAAAATAAGTTGTGGATTATATCTAAATATTCTTTAAACTTTATAAATTCTAATTC
>PJEL010001390.1_pt1 | contig 24743 bp, 25 predicted proteins | sample 1853271 | NCBI WGS metagenome assembly PJEL01 (sample SAMN08108733, study PRJNA415343) | Invertebrate metagenome, whole genome shotgun sequencing project. | host: Globobulimina | place: Sweden: Gullmar Fjord | collected 2015-08
TGATGTCACGACAGCTGTAGATTCATCATAAAACCTGAAACCATGTGTAGTCCCATTACCAAATTTATTAGTAATAAAACTCATCCCATGCCAAGTGGACAAATCCATATCAGCTCCATATTCTACTTCTATATAGTCAGCACCTGCACTTCCAGTTGTAAAGCTTAATCTTGATATCTGGCCGGGAGTTGTTGTAGGAAGCCACAAATCAGCCTCTAAGCCTAACTTCAAACTTCCTGCTATTTCAGCTTTATAACCTGCTGTTATGCTAGAAACCCCAATGCCTACATTCTGACTTGCATCTATTCTTATTGCTTCTACTCCACCTGTTATGAGGGAGAGTTGGTCTGCTGATGCCCAACCTATTCCTGTGTTACTATCCCCATAAAAGGAAAACATAGGAACAGTAGAACTTGGAGAAGCTGATATCATTGTAGGGCTTCCAATAAACTTTTCGGAACCTAAAAAAGAACTGTTAATACTCCACGTGTATGCTCCTGCAAGGTTTATTCTAAAGAAATCATCTGTATGTTCATATATCCCACTATCTCCATCACCAAATGCTATTCCTGTAGCAAGTGAACCTGTTCCACCGTTGATGTGTAATGCAGCTAAAGGAACAGCTATCTTAACACCTACGTTACCGCTTTGGTCTTGGTATAAACCTAATGTCGAACCTTCGTCTGTATAAAAACCAAGTTCTCCATGTCCTCCGCTAACATAATAATGAGTAATCCTTGAACTATAATCTGAAGTACCATGATAAAATGTAATGTCTGTTTGTCCTACTGAAGCTCTCTCATTATGAAACCTTAGTGCTTCAAATGTAACGGAATTATCATTGAGTTGTAATTTTGCTAAAGGGGTATCTGTTCCAACTCCTAAATTATAAAGAAAATATGAATTACCCTCGCTTGTTAATTTTACACCTATAGTTGCACCATCATCTTGGTACATACTTAGGGTTGAACTATTACCTGAACCTCCTACATAGAAATTAAATCTATTTTCTCCGTTATTTGATCTGAAATAAACGTACTTAGCTGTAGATTTAACTTTCAAATCTAATACCCCAAGAGGTGTTGTATTATTTATTCCTAAATACTTATTACTATCATCCCAAAACAGTTCAGAGGTTTCTGTGTGTTTCCAACTCGTCACAGAATGATCCCAATACGCCATCTGGCCGGTAGCGGTACCAGCCTCAATCGGAGATAGGCCGAGGTCGCCAAGGACCTCAGCACTAGTACGATACTGGAGTTCTCCAGCGGTTGAAACTACGAATTGAGTGGTTGTTGTAGCCCTGTGTGGGATATTACTGAGTGTAATTTTCCCGTCTACAGATACATCAACAAGAATTGGGAATGTAGCCATTATAATGGTGTATTATCGTGTCCTATCTTTTATATAGTACCGTCTTTACCCATCACGACTACTCTATAGTCTTGACCGGTTGCTGGTGCGGCATTAAATACCACTGTAACAGCATCTGCTGAAGTTCGATCTACCGATGCCAGTATTGTTAACTTGGTAGTAGAGTCATGAATTTCTACCACAACGTCGTTGGTATTATAACTATGAGTGCATACAAAAGCTGTTAGCACATCATTTCCTGTTAATGTATACGATGATACCGAAACTCCATTGGCTTGGTAGTAATTATCTAACTTAGCCTGTACTTTAAGCGGAGTCATAATGGTTAAATCATCCGACCCAGCTAGCGCTTGAGCATTACTCGAGAGTTTAGCCACACCAAGTGTTGACTCAGTCGCTTGATCTCTATTAGATTCTACTATAAACCAGTTAGCGTCTGTCTGCCCAGGAGCGTTCTGTTTTGCGTAAAGTATATCACCAATATTAGCTACTGTTCCAGTTCCCATTGTTCCTGCTACAGTAATATAATAGTAATCACCTTTAACAACAGCACCAGCGGTTCCAGATCCTACGGTCGGAAAGTTTGTAGTTGATGCATCCCAATCTCCAACTAATGTACCTAAAGCGGTTATCGCAGCTCCAACATAAGCCACAATAGCACCCGAGGTGGCTAATGCAGTATCTATATCGGTTATAGATGTCTGTACAATTATCTCTTCTGGATCACCTGAGCCCGAGGACACACGTCCAATGACTCTAAGCTCTCCAATATCTTGCATCTTAGCAAATGTAACAGCATTAGCATTAATCTTAGCAGTGGTTACATTTAAGTCGGCGATATGTGCCGTGAGTACCCCTAAAGGTTTAATTTTTAATACACCTCCCACACCTCCAGGATCTGTGTATAAACTAGCGTCATCAACATCTATTGCTAAATGCACGATAGTATCAGTACCGGCACCAGACGTAAATTTAAGACCGGCGTCAGCTGTAATTTCTTCTATTCCACCATAGAAATCTATCCATGTGGATCCATCATAATAGAAAGGTCTATCAGATGTCGTATTAAAGTATAACTGCCCTTTAACGGGAGTTGGTGAGCTCGGAGCAGTGGGTGAGTTATGCAACACACCTCGTAAAAGCTCATTTTGATTGAGGTCTATCGAGACCAAAAATGGTATAGCTGCCATAGTGTTATATTATTAATTGAGATAGGCTTTCCCTGAAAACCCACCGCTGAATGAAACTTTTAAATTATTATCATTTGTATATTCTACAGATCCAATATATACTTGGCCTGCTGTATCTGTTACCGTAACGTTTGGTCTACAACCTAGATTATGTGTTATATCCCACTCTGCATTAGGAATTCCTTGGTCGTGTATGTAGTACATAGTCTTCTTTAAAGGAATTATCCCATTACCAGATCTTATATAGTACTTGTTATCTGTTATATTATAAGCTGATTGCCCCATTAATAAATCAGTAGCATCAACCCACCCAACATCTCCAGGTAATGCATTGGTAGCCGACGGAATAGTCGGTAATACCCCGATTCCTACTAATATCAATGGTTGATACGATAATTTTATTTGATCATGTGCCATATTCTTTCTCTATTATGGTGTATATGCGACCCCAGTTGGGGATCCTATTAAATATGCTACCGCTATTGTAACTTCTGTCTCTGTATTATAGTAATTTCCTGTGAGTCCATTACCTATTAATAAATTTTCAAGGTCAATAGCACCCACTATAGGACTAAATACCTGAATAGTGCCATCATCGTGTACCCTAAATAAGTCAGTACCATCAGAGTTAACTGCGTATATCGACATTGTTGAGTAGGTATTACCCTCACCAACTATGTGTAGTTTCGCGGCCGGAGAGTCTCCAGCACCTATCGATACTCTCTCAGTGATTTGAGTATTCCCAACAACATGTAACATGTTTTCCGGGAAATTTGTGTTGATACCAACTTGATGTGCTGTATCAATATAAAACACTGGAAGGTCTGTCTCAGAATTAGTAATTCCGAATAAATAACCTAAATTTGAATCTGAATCTATAACTACATTATCAGAACCCTCTTTTTTGATCCTTATATCGCCCCTTATAGTGACGTTTCCATTTATATCGAGTATGACGTTCGAATCTATAGTTGAACCTGTATTTACCCCTATACGGCCAGAAAAATTTGTATTGTAAATTCCGCCATTCTCATTTTGCGCCCAAAACTGGTTACCATACAATGTCTCGAGTAATGCATCACTAGGTATAACCCAATTAGTAAAGGTCGCCCCATCATTAATACTAGCAATTTTCGATAAATCATCCGACTCGACAGTAAAATCTACCGTATAACCACTCTGTCTAACATTCAAGTATAATGCTAACCTATTAAGATTGCTCGTTAACACTTTATAATGAAGGACCCACTGAAGGATAGTACCAACACCATCTGTAGATCGATGCGTAAGTGTTACAGTTGGCTTTATACCCAACGCACTACTTTGTGTATAATCTAAATGAGCATATCCAGCACCTATTATATTAGCACCAGAATCACGAACAATATAAGTCACAGTAACCCTATTAGTTGAGGGAACCGTGGTTATATTCGCTAAAAGCATCTGGGCCCAATTAGACGCAGTAGGTCCCGCTGAAGCCTGTGTAGACTTATCCGGAACCCACTCAGTCTCGTTGTAGCGTTGAAGAACTGATTTATCTGTGCGTGTCATATTTTATATCTTAATATTACGGTGCTTCGAACCCTATCTGTTTGATCGTCACATTTCCATATCCTAAAGTAAATGTACCTGCATCATCTGTCCTAACCTTTAAAGAGATAATCTCACCTACACCTAGTTCTTCTAATCCATTAATTGTAAATGGGATAATAATACCATCGATTGTATCCACAGACACTTCCAAATTAGTTTGTTCTACCGAGTCAACAAATACAGCTAATCGTAATGTTGCTGTAGTTGATATTCCAGCAGTCGTAAAAGAAAATGAACCAGCGACATTAATCTCATATGTACCAGCATACAAGACCGTAAACTGCCCGGTACCCATCGATACTCTCGAGTTTGCACCATTAGTCCAAGTAGGCACTTTCACCCATGTGTCTGGAGCCGGTAACGACAAACCACCTGCACCCACTACATATCCATTTGCAAATGTTGCTTGTGGAACCCAACTTGCTAGTGTACTAGCTACGTGATCGTATACAGTATCCGAAGTAACCAAATCTGTACTTCCATTAGAAACGGCACCAATTACAATAGTCAAAGCAGGAGTTGTTGTCCCGTTTACTACTGTTAGTTGTGCTGTAGTCGCACTAGTAACCTCAGATACACCTCCAGCCATAGTCTCTATCTTATCTCTTATAGCATTCTTTGTAGCCGCATCAAGGTTTCCGTTCCATGAGGTCGCATTATAAGCTACATCAGATGTAGCCACATTAGTTACACTTCCTAAACCTACTTGAGAAGCAGTGACAGTATGTGGATTATTAGTTAAAGCAATATGAGCAGTATTAGCTACGATCTCATCCCACTTATCTGCGCCTAACAGACCGGCAACTGTTGTAGTTGCTTCTGGTAAGACTAAATCATCCGCACCACCATCTGAAGTTATTCCATATGTTATTGCTGTTATAGTACCGGCACTAAGTGCTGTAGATACATTAGTATCTTTCGCTGTATTAGCCTCTATAGCCGTTATATGAGCTGCCGTGGCATACCCGGTGAGGGCATTCGTAGCTGCTCTAAACGTTATCTCTTGTGTTGATAATCCAAGACCACCAGCCGTAGCGGACGCATTTAGAGTCACAGCGTCATGCTCTCCGGTTAAGGCCTCAAACTTATCTCTAATCGCATTCTTAGTTGCGATATCAAGATTACCGTTCCATGACGTAGCGTTGTAGGCCACATCACTAATTGTAGGTTTATTTAAGATTAAAGAATCTCCTGATCCTGAATCCCAATCCGATTGGACATTAACCTCAGCTCCAGCAAAAACTCCAATATGAGCCAGCAAAGCTGCGGCGTTAATCCCTAATGTTATAGCGCCAGCTGTAGTTATTGGACTACCAGCATCAACTTCTATTCCGTCTGTTGGGGTAATAGCAACGCTTGTTACGTTTGGGACTGCTAACCAATCTCCATCATCAGTACCACCCACTAATCTCCATGCCAGTGTACCATCAAAGGTCGGCATAAATATATACCTAGCTTCTGCTGGAATATCTTCCTTGGTCGCATAAGCCTGACCACCGCCTACTACATCAGTATCCCTAACTGGTTTCGGCGCGTTTATTTCAAAATTATCGTTAAATGTAATTGCCATGTTAACTAAGTGTTAGATCTGCGTTTAATGTACTTGGGTAAGCATACATATATACATCATATGTATATGTCTCTACTACCACCGTACCTTTTTTAATAATAAAATTACTTGCACCAATATCATCTTGATTCTCTGATGTTACATACCAAGCTGTATAATCATGACCTGTCTGTACTTGAGGTACAGCAACCCAAGCGTATTCGCCTGCTTCTCCATCAGTATCAGGATTCCATGTAATACTTGTACTAGTAATCCATGTTTGTTCAGCTTCGGCTAATATCTGGACATCTGTCGGTATTAGTCCTGAAGTGTTTATTCCATAATAACTCTTACGTATCGGCGATGTTTCTACTTCACCTAATCCCCACACCCATAACTTAGATGGAAGTGGTAAGACTGCATCAGTATCGCTCTCTATCACAATTCTAGGAGTTAAATCAGTAGTAAACACTGTATCTCCCTCAAATGTCATCTTTGTTTTTGTACCATCACTAGCCGTAACTTCTGCGATTATATCATAATATGTAGACGATACCCCAAGTAAATCAACCTTATCTTTTAAATCAAATAATATTACCTTGATAACAGAATCCTCTGTGACTAATAACGAATCATTAGTATATAAACCACTGGTTATAGTGGCTGCCCCAGATACTACTGTCTGTATAGCAAGTGGATTCCATATCGAAGATCCGAAAGAGCCACTTAAAAATGATTGTATATTAATATAGAGCGGATAAGCTCCAGAATCAGCCGCAACCTCAACTTGTATAATAGGGTTCACCTCGTATGAGGTAAAATTCTCACTACCAATATTATCGTTGGTATCAGTGGCTATTGAGTAAAAGTCTGATGTAGTAATATCTGAATTCACAGCTACCACATCGATATTATTAAATGTTACGTATTTAATCTGATTATCATCAGTTGTTATCTTTATTGTACCAGTTGTAAGCTCATAAGGCGCTGACGTATTCATAGCTACCTCAAATTCTCCGCTCTCTCCGTCTGATAGTGTCAATGAATCGGGATTAACAGATAATACTCCAGTCATTGATTCTATCGTAAATTCAACTTCTCTTTGTAGTTCGTTTGCTATAGTATATGATCGTGTAACCGGTGTACCTACTGTCACTCCAATATTTAAATCGATTGCTGCAGGTAAGACTGTCCAATAAGGCGCAGTCTGTTTTTCTGTAACTGTTAATGTAAATGGTACGGTAACAGCTTTAGTTGGAGCATCTGTTTTACTAACAATCACATCGATACTAAATTCTCCGATAACCGATGTATTAAATACAACTGTACTAGTGTCGGAAGCTCCATCAGCTATAGTATATGCAGCTGGGGTTATTGATGTTACCTTAGGACTTATAGATGTTATTGTGAAATCTCCCTCATCGTGTAGTGCGAATACTTCAATATCTATAGAAGAAGCCTGATCTTTTGTCGCCAAAATTGAAGCTCCAGGAGGAGTGACATAAAAATCTCCGGTTAATGGTGTAGCCACAGTCAATCCTGTTATAATAGCTGTATGTACTCTACCACTCACTGTCTCTGTAACTGTAACCGTTATATTCGTAAAGCTTCCAGGCGAACTTGTATCCAAAGTAGCTATAAAACTCAAAGTATTACCTGCGCCTAGATCAAATGCTGCTGTAGACGGAGTGACTCTTACGTCATCTATAGATACAGTAAAAGATCCGTCGGCATAATTACCGTTGGTAACATAATATCTAATTGTCTTTACTGTGCCTGGAACAGCTTTCTGGTTAAATTTATAATATGTTGGTGTGAGTGTGAAATCAGCTAAATCAGTGGTATGTGTTAGCATTGCGCTAGTTAAGAGTATATTATTTTCTCCATACGCTCTCATCTCTATCGAGGCGGTACTACTCACGTATACATTACTAAGTATAACTCTGTTACCTTTTGCACCTACAATTTTCTGCCCGTAAACTATTTTAGTTACATCACATGTTTTGTTATATATCACCTCTATAGTATGAAAACCAACTGAAATATTTCCAGTAAACAATACTCCATCAACCTTAACTGTAAATAACGTCTCTGTCGGTTGTTCATTTGATGCTGGTGTAAAAATCTCTGGTTGTATAGATATATCGAAATTACCTAACAATTTAATAATCTCCATTATTTTCGCATCAGATAACTCCTCTGTACCATTAGCGTACTCTTCCAAAAAATCATTAATACTAACAAGTTGATTCATATCAAATTCCTTCTTATCTAATACATCTCCCTTATAACTATAAGGTTCTATTGATACTATATCTGATAGTAACTCACGCATCCTTGGGATAATTGTATTATCCAACAATGATCGCATTTCTAAACTTCTAAGTGACATAATTCTATCTTTATAATTCTGTATATTCTAATCTAGCAAACTCTGTAGATTGTAGAAATCTTTGAGCTTCTTTAAAATTACCCTCTTTGGCTAAAGCTTTAATTGGGCGATATTTATATTTAAACTGTTCATACCCGCTTGAATATGTATTATTCACCGCTAAATACTTGTTCAACAATGTCTTATAAACTTCTTTAAAATTAGCCATAATAAAGAAATCTTGTCTTGCATATGTAGGAGACCAAGAAGAGTTGGGCCCGGCCGGGCGACTCTCATCTAGATATACTCCTAACAAAGCTCCGTTAGTCGCATCAATACCAAGTGTTGTACTAAACTCATCGTATTTTCTCCAATGCGCGCTGTTATTACTAATTGGTTGATCCACCAAAGCTATCCTAGCTATATCAGATGTATCACTATTGAGAGTGCATAATCCGCCCTTACTCAATTGTACTATCTCTGCAGTAGCCAAATCAGGTTGTGTGTAGATACCAGCTGATACCAGCGTGTACCACCCATCTAATAGAACGTACTTATCCATTATTAATGGAGAAGGATCCCCTGCGATTGGTAATGCCTCAATTTCTCTTGGAGCAAAGTAAGGCGAAACTTCATTATCAAACCTTAAATAATTAAAGAACGAAAAATCGGTTACACTACCCAGACTCATACCTAACTCTACACTAGAATTCTTATATAAGTACCTCGGGCGATATAATATACTCGCTACATCTGCAGCCAGTCTAACCTCAGATAGATATACAATAGAGGATAACACTCTACCTCTTTCATTTACACGATTATAGAATAATATATCTAATTTGGTTGTATTAGTTAAATGCGCTTCCGGCGATGAGCTTATTGAGGCTACATCTAATGTTGATAAAGTTAAAACATTCTCATGCTCTGACACGACTATAGAGTCTACCGTAGTCCCTAAAGGGGAAGTACCATCTCCATAATGTCCAACATCTCCGTAAAATATAGTATCAATCATCGTTATAAAGTATAAAGTGCTGTAAGTCTGGTATTAATTACTTGTCTTGTTAGTGATGCGAATGAGTTATATTCTTCATCAATTTTATCCAATAGATATGTAGCTCGTATCTGATCTCCAGCTTCTAACAATACTATAGCTTTCTCTCGCAAAGCAGTGATAATCATTAAGGTCCTTAAAGCCCCTACATCGTCGTATTCCTTAAAGCTTAAACGTTTCAGCATATCTTGAATAATTTCTTGCTTTACATATCTAGTTAACAACGCGTCAGCTCCTATAACCGCAGTAGCAGTTCCATCTGTCGGAGATAAAGGCATACTCATCATACGTAGTATATCTGCCTCTTCAACGGCTAACCATTTACCATCCACTGCTGGACTCTCCTCAGTCTTCTCCTGCGCGACGTAAAGACTTCCTGTCTTAAGTTCTCCAACATTAGGAGCACCACTATCGCCGGCACCAGTGTACCAGTAAACGATATCTCCTATATTTACCTGTGCTGTATATGATTCATTTAAATCTCTTACCGCATAATCTATTACACCAATAGGTAACCATCCATCAGTAGATGTTGGAAAAGTAAGGTCGTAATCAGCCGAAGAGTTATAAGGTACAGATAATCTTTTAGTACCATATAAAGCTGTGCCATCACAACTAACCACATTTGCCTCATATGTAAACAAGTCAACAGTTATCTCACCAGTAGTTGGTATACTACCAATTCTCCTAGGTATAGTTAACACGCTAGATATATCAAATGCGTGAATAGATGACGTGATTGGTAATATTACACCATCAGCTGCTCCACTATCAACGATCGTATTCTTCGTCTCTAGTAAAGTATAATCCACCTTTCTCTCTGCCGCATCTACCAAAGCATGCCACAAATGGACCAGTCTAATAGATTTACTTGCTACCTCCCTATTTACCTCAACAGTCAAAAGATTTCCGGAATCCGTCAGATACCCAGTAAGCATAGGAATGCTAGCATCAGTAACATAAGGAGGGTAAGAATATCCGGTCTTTATAGATTCGACTGTATTGACTATTTCTACTTCTTTAACCATGATTATATATTATTTTTGATTTCTTTTGCAGGACCAGTCTCTAAATGAAGCTGTTCTCTCTCTAACTGAACCGTCTCTGTTTTTAATTCATCCTGACGTCTGTAATGTTCTGCTGTTGTTTCGTTCTCATTATCTTTAATCGACTTATTATCATCAGCGACTTTTTCTTTAACACCAACTTCACGTTCTTTTAGATCCAAATTCATATTTAAGAATTTCTCAATCTGAGCCTTAGCCTGTGTAAGCTCTTTCTCCATTGTTCCCATATTCTTAGAAAGTTCATCAATCTGTGATTTGGCTTGTCCAAGCTCATCGTTCTCTTCCTTCATTTTCCTATATCCTCTATTGATAAGTTTATTAATCTCAGAAGAAGACTCTGACATCACAGCCTCAGCTAATGTAGGAGGATCGATCATACCATTCTTAGCAAATTCCTTCGCTATCATCTGTAGATCTTGTACTTTCTTTTCATCTTTAGATGAGTAACTTATAGTAATAGCGAAGTCAGTAAAACAGTAATTATCTGGTATAATCTCAAAGGTATAAGTTTTTGGCCCCATAATATAGGAACCCCTCTTACCTTTCTTATATGCGGTTTGTGATTCTGCGACATAATGATTTAACATTCTATTATGTATATTCCTAAAGATCTCAAACAAGTCCTGATTCCTCATCAACGACCGCTGTATACCCATTTTAACATTACTAACAGCATCTCTTTCCGCTATCTGTCCAAGCATCTGCTGGTTGGTACCAGCAATTAAATCAGCTTGATGCTGAATCATCTCAAGAATAGAGTTTATTGCTGTTATAGATTGTCCATTAACTGAGTTATCAAAAGCCCCATAGTGCTGGAACAACTGTGCCCCAGGTTCTGTAGGGTTATACAATTCCACCCCGTTCTTCTTAAGAGCCATAAACTTAAACAACCTTTCCATAAAATCATTACCTAATACTTTAGGTATAGCGGCCAGGTTAACTCTGTCTCCAGAAACTCCTGAATTCGCAACTAAATTATCCCGATGAAAAATTATTAAGTCATACGCATCTTGTAAGTCTTTCATAGCACCTACCAAAGAATATGGAGTACCATTCCTATCGTTATATAATACACCATCATAAGTGAATCCGCACTCATAAGGTCTATCCTTTGTTCTAGATATATATTTACTTTTACCAGCGTTTACATATACAGTACCGGCTATTCTTGTGGCCTCATACCTGTCTACACGATATAATTTCTTATTTACTTTGGTATGAATACCCTCTGCAGTAGTATGAGCCTCTTGCTCTTCTTCTGATAAATCGACTGGATTCAAAGCTAGCCACTCTACATGAAATACTTCTATAGTATCAGACAACGTCCATGATTTCTGTCCATGGTTATCACTGGTAAAATATTTCCTATCAAGGTACGGGCCTGATGGAATACTTCTAGCATTATATAGTCTCGAGGAACTACCAAACACATAATCCTTTTGTTCTTTATCCATAAACTTACCATACTCAGCCATAATAGCTTTCCTGGTCATATACTCACGCCTAACAATTGCATCAGAAGTATCAATATATTGACTATTAGTATTCTTATTAAAGAATATATTCTCCGGTTTAATAACCTCAAGTATTGGATCCGCTCCAATAGCCTTTATATAAACTCTATAATAACACTCTCCTGTTACCAACAAATCTAGTAACATCAATTTTAACTTCTGTCTTACATCAGCATGAAAGTTAGCCTCAAAGAAACGCAGCACATTAATAGCTGCCGCAACAAAATCATCGACATATGTCTCTTGATATTTCTTATTAATCTTCTTAAGATTACGACCAAACTCCTTCCCAAACTCTTCCTGAAGTAAAGCCTTTGTGGATCCAATATACCCATCAACCGCTTTAGATATCTCAGTCAACCTCTTCTGTTCTTTCTGGTCCCTGATGGACGCAATGGTACTTTCATCAGTACAGCTCACGCTGTAGTTAAAAGTCTCAATTTCAAGTTGTGAGAGCAAGGAATCGATCCTTGGTTTTATAATTGGTGTAAATCCTAGATCACCAGGAGTTCCTATCCCGTAGTTATCTGTGATATGTTCAAACGCAGCTGCGTCTCTTACACCATTATAGTAGTTTCTGTATGTTTGATACTTTTCATCAAATCTAAACAAGTTGGTAATCCAAAAATTCGCGGTATCCTTCAAATAACCTTCTTTAGACTTTTCAGCCTCGGTTACATGGTAATCCTCGATGTATAATGAATTTCTTACACTTCCTCCGTACATTTTCTTGTATATTAAAAAAGAGGAGCCCTTGACGAACCCCTCTGATGGTTATTACCCATTAAATATGTAATATATCTAACTTATTTACTTAATTATCACAGAAACATATAGTTCTGAGACAGCTCGAAGCTGACTTTCGTTAATACCCTTCTGACGAATCATTTCGCCAACGTGGTACTCCATTCCAATTATATCCCCGACCTCTACTATTCCTGTTGTCTCATCTCCGACTGCTATCACTTTAGCGTACGTCATAGATGTAAATCGAGGATCTTCTTTTTCACTTTCAGAGGATTGAAACACCTCATCTGTCTTATTATCGATTACCTCAACTAAGAGACGATCGAATAATGGTTCAAAGTTTTCTACATCTGTATTATTCATGTCTTTCATTCTTATTAATGCGTCTCGTCTAGGTATCACCTTAGTTAGGCCCTCAGTAACTAAGTGACTCCCAGATAAGCTATTAAACATTATCTTATCATCAATTTTAATATACTCTTCATTCGCACTTATTGCGGTTATAATCCCTTTGTGTAACATTATACCGTGTTCGTTCACATATGCCATGGTATCGTTGGAGGTCCAGAAGGCATTCTCCATGTCTTTTGTCTGAAAATCAAGTGATACTATAATGTTTTCTTGTACCGGTATTAGGGTGGCATCTTTTGGTATCTTCATCGTCATTATCTATATTATAGTTATTTTTATTTTATAGTCCATAGTAATGAATTTTCTTATGACAGTTAGCACATACTATAACACATTTTGCTATCTCTCTCTTTAATACCGAGAGTGTAACTGCTCTTCTTACAAGATCGGAGATGTTATCTCTCTTACTTCCTGTGTGGTGGAATTCTAAACAAGCTATGTCCTCTTCGGAACACATCTTACAAGAACCTTCTTCCTTCAACTCTTTTACGTACTTACTCAGTGCTTTCCTCCGTGAGGCAAAGCCGGCTTTCCGTGGCGATGTCTTGGATTTATTATCCAAAATATTTTAGGCTTTATGTGTGCCCTCTACCTTACGTTTTTTACGATTATCTGTTCGAGAAAGTAAAGCATCCTCTGCTTTTTCAATACTTAGTAAAGCCTCTTTTGTGTAATCGTCTGGTAACTTATTATATAGATAACTGAGTCTATTAATTAAAACCTTTAATAACTCCTCGTTAGTTATACCATCATAAGTTAAGTCAAATTTCCCCGTTTCCTTATTAACATCTTTCTTAATAAATTGTAATTGTACGATTTCGCTGCCGTACATAGTGGGAATCTCATATTTGTGACCTTCGTCTATTATCTTCATAACATTATCATTTTAATATTAATTTTAAATTAAAAAAAGGGAGAAGTCATTTCTCCTCCCTAATTATAATATCACGTTTATTACTTATCAGCTTCCGGTTCATTCTTATCCTCAACAATAATAGCTTCCTCTACAGGATCTGTATTCAACGGTTTGGTTGGAACAGCTGGTGTTGGCGCTGGACCTAATCCCTGAACGTCTTGTTGGACCTCAGCGATAGTATTCGCTACCTGTGAGTAGGGTAATCCAGAAAGGATTTGTAATACGGTATTTAATACTGCCGTAGAGATCGATACTCTTTCTGGCATTTCTTGTGTTTGCTTAGTTTGGCTCATATTTCCAATATTAACATGTTAACAAATTTAAGTATTTGTACTATTATAGTAAAAAATAATTTAATATATACTAAATCCTTTTTATTTTTTATAATGTTTCATATAGTACGCAAAGTATGTATGTTTGTTCATCATATGAAACTTTATCCGGAGTCCTCAAATACGCCTTTCGAAACTCCCGCATTGAAGTCATCGTCAAAGCGTAATTTACCAGACATATCTATCCAACTCGCCTCACTATTGTCTCTCTCGACGGCAGTAGCCTCATTCTCAGCGTTCTTATCAGGTAATATCCCATGTCTCTTTTTACCTGTTTGCTTATCAACGTAATACCCAAAGGCCTTAAAGTCCGTCGCAACTTTTTCTTCAGGCGTAGCCATCATTCCTAAATAATCCTCATCCGCCAGTTCGCACAGCCCCATAGCTACCACAAGGTCATACTTACGTCTATCGTCCCTCCTATAATCTCTCAATTGCTCTAATAGATCTGGGAAAAAGATTTGTTCATAATAATCATCAACATACTCCTTAATTTTACCATCCTGGTGATCAATAACATTAGGCGCCACTGATGTACCAATTAAAGTGCTCCTATCTAACCCAACTATCCTCGCAATTCCATCTCCTCCAGAAGGCATAGCAATTGTGGGTCTCTTAATAAATCTATGATACTGCTTTTGCTCCTTAAAATAAGCAACAATACCGATCCTGGTATACTCCAGGTTAACCTTAGCATTATAAAACATTACCAATTTCAAGGCATTCTCATAATCCCACCTCACATCCAAACTACGACCCACGTATTTCGCTACATAAAGGTTCGAAGTCTGTTGGTAATACTGTCCATCAACTATTCTCTTCTTAATTAACACAGCCAAGGAAGATCTACCTCTTAAACTAGTACTATCCAATTGTCCCTGATCGATACCATCAATACCGGCCATATAAAGATTAGGATAACTAAGATTACCACTTGGCCCTCTATAAGGCGGCTCAACTATTTCTATATCACCTTCTGGGTTCTCAGACCACTTAACTCCGGTAATAACGTTAGATTTAGACTTTGTCCACTCTAAAAAGCCTCTTTTTGGTAAAAGATTCTTCTTTTCGTACATTAAAGCGGTGTTTTGTAGCGCAATCTTCTTCTGATTGAAGATATTTGACCCTAATTTGGAGAAAACTTCCTCAATTGTGAAGGGAAACTCCTGTACAGCCAAACTATAGATCTCCATATCCGCTTTTTTCCTCGCGCGATCTTCTTCTAACAATTTTTTTGCCCTATCATCGTCATTTACTGACGTTTCTTCCCATCCACAACCACCGTATAAGTAATGTGAGGGTAAGAAAAATGCTGTCTTTGGTTTAAAATCGTTGACAGATAGAATATCATAAGAATCTGGCTCATTAAAAATATCTTTTGCTTGATCTGAGGTTACTGATCCGCCGGTCCCAATAAAGAAAGCACGTACTTTTCTAATACTTCCTACTCTCCAAGACCCCATTGTTGCCCCAATACATTTCTTTAAACTTCCTTTTCCACTACTCCAATCACCAATCTCCTCAAAAAGTTGGTAATCTGGACGACCTCCTCTAGTAATTCCAGGATTATCTCCATAAATTACCTTATTTACTTTTGATCGTGGTCCTTCTTTATACTTAACTCCATCTCTAATAACCTCTTGCCCTGACATAATGGCAGACTTAGTATCAATCAGTCTGTTAAGGGCTAAAGTTGGGTGTACCTCAGCAACAGAATTAACCATTCCAAGGAATTTATCGAAGGCCTCATTAGCATGCCCCGAATTCGATGCGGAAATAATACCATGCGATGATGGTTTTAGGTGATATATTTTGACACCTACCGATAAAGATACATACGTGTTATGTGTTGGTATAAAATCTCTAGTGAGATATAAATTATCCTCGGCATCAACACTTATACAAGAACTCTCGTAGCTTAACGGCAACCTCTCTATAGAAACTATACCAGCTCTAGAGCGTAATGCTTTCCTATATTTTGAGTCAACTTGTAAATCTTTCTTCCTTGGTAATCTGAACAATATTGTGTTTGTAAATATTGACACACGATATGACATATGAGGTTTTCCGTTATACATACCCTTCTTATCCCTCATATTAGCTTTCATACCTAAACTTCGAGCCAAAAATGTAACATCATCTATTAACTCCTTAGATACCGAATAAAATTCCATATACCCTTCTGAACTTATCGATCCATCAGTGTCCATAAGGCCTTGTAATAAGGCCACTCTGACTTCTTTAGAATTGAATAAATACTCTTTTGGTATAAATTTTAAATGGCTATTTACATTCAGTCCAAGACGTTTGATTGACCTTCTTATAGAGTTCGCTTCTCCCCTTCCAGAAGAATATATTGCATAATCACACCCCTTAAGGTGAGTTAATGTTAATTCAGGAGGAAGTAAAGCCTGTATCTCGTCAAGAATTGGTTGATCCACGGATGATATCCGTATTCCTTGCGTCAGCCCACCGTCGCCAAGTAATGCCCCGAGTAAGTAAGGGTCAATGGGTGTGTCTTGTTTATTAAACTCGGTTATAGGTATTATATCGAGATAATATTTAATTCTACCATTATCGTACTTATAAGAATCTAATATATCACCAAGCCTCACAACCTTCTTCTTATGTTTAGGAGTTGAGACTTCCCATAAATGATCTATACCACAATCAACCGTACGTCCATCTGATGTGGTAATTTGATATACATCTTTTACTCCTTGCGGATGTTTTGCTAATACCTTTATAGGCGCTCCATTTGAGCCAATTACTAAATCCCCAACCTTTATCTCGCCCATAGTTGTTATACCGTCTGGGGTTATAATATGTTCGTAGTGGGGCTGTTCTTTACCAGATCCACGACCGGACATCCATAAAAAATGCTTCTTCTCGTAGTGTGCTTGCTCAATTAACTTAAAAATGTAATCATGCATTTGCGAATAATAAGGAAATTGAACATCAAAATCCGATGTAACCTTACCATTCTTATCTTTTAATGCTACCAAAAATGGTGTAAAATTAAGCATCCAATAATGATCGCCTGTAATTCTCTGGCCCTCATACTCATACCCATATACACACCTCTTCAATTGTTCCTCATACCACTCGAGATTCTCAGCTGACTCAAGTGCTACAGGCGGAGGAGTTCTACCACTATAAAAATTTGGGTGTAGCGGTTCTCCCCACCTATAACTTTCAATACCGATTTGTGAAGGACGCGCCCCGTATACACCAGTATCTTTGCGCATCCACTCATTCTTCGCCCTAAGCTCATCCCCAGCCTTACATAATTCTTTATCCGGTAACCATATATCGTTATCAGGTAACAGAATACCAGAATCCTCATTCACATCCACATTTTTTACCATATACTCTTTATTTTATATCTTCATCAAGTTGAAAGTATTTTCTACCATCTGAATCTGTATGATAATATCCTTTCTTCCCATCCATGTAATAAGCATCACCAGGATCATCGTCAACTCCTCTTCCTGCTGTCTCTCTAGCTCTCGTTAGTACTTGTTCGTAATTCTCTAACGATTGTAGGTCATCTTCTCCAGCCTCAGTATATTCTCCATCAATATGTTTTAGATACATCTTATCTGACGCCTTATCATAGACTAATTGTCTACTTCTCAATCCATTAAGAAATGAGATATTTGCGTCCACAGGCATCATACTCTCATCACTTGAAAACTGTATACCATCCTCAGTAATCGTATAAGGACGATTGATAGGATTTCCATAACGCTCCGGAGCAACAGTTCCAGGAGTATAATTGACATTTTGTATCCCAACCTCACCGACCGAGTAAGGCTTATCATCATTCCCAAACATATAAGCAATATTATCATTACTAAATGCGGACAACGCCGACCTCTTGGCAGTTAAAGCTTTCAGTGCTTGTTCCTCTTCTTGATTCTTAACACCCTCCTCATACTTAGCTGTCTTATTTTTTGTCTCATCAATGGTATCAGATACCTGTACCACAGGCTCTTGCGCTGCTGTCTCTACTGCCTTCTGGTCTTTTATATCCTGTGCCTTCTTCTCGACTGCTGCCTTCTTCTCTTTACTTTGTTGTTTATAGTAACCTTCCCACTGTCCTTCAGCGACCGTCCTCATAGCATCACTAAGTTCAGGAAAATCGGTCTCACCCTCTTTTTGAGCAGAGTACATCCTATCTTTCCACATAAAGTAACCATCAAACTCATCCAGATCTTGACCGGTTGCTTTCACCGATTCGTACCTTGATCTCGCCTCTATTAAAGCATCCTTAAACTCTCCACCATACGTCGCTAATTTTTTAGGTTTTTCAGGTATTGGTGAGTTAACCTCAGGTTGTTCTTTTGGTATTTCCTTTTTAACTGGTTTAGTTTTTGTTGGCTCAGTCTTTACTGGAGCACTCTTTACCTCTTTAACAGGATCAGTCGACTTTGTTTCAGGTTTAGCTTGACTTGTGGCTATAGAGGAAGCTGTTGATTTCCTTATTTTCCGATCCGCAGCCTTTTCTTTTCCCTTACTTTGTTTAGCTACTCCTTTATCAAATTTCTTTAATCCACGCTTCTCTTCTTTAGTTATTTTATCTGAGTTGCCCTCTACTCTCTTCAGAATACGTCCTCTTTGATTATCTAGACGCTTCGTTTGACGGACCTCTTTACTTTTTAATCTGTCTTCTTTACTCATGATTATTGGTGTATACGATTGTTTTTAGGTTTAAATATCGAGTACAATTTTACCAGTCTCGATAGGAGAGAAATCATTTGATCCTCTACTAATTCGGAAACTGCTACCATTAATGTATGCCTCTATTAAAGATGTCTTGGTTATAACTAACTCAACAACATCCTTTAGTATATTATTTATTAAGTGTATATTCGAGGAGTAACTTACGTAACCACTCGATAACTTAGTATTCTTTACTATCTTTGGTCCCTCTGTCAGAAGGAGATCATTAAGTTGATCAATCTTTTTATCATACGACTTCATATCGTAATGGTAATCATTGACATACTCATTTCTATACTCTACCCGGGCCTCCTCCAATAAAAATATCTCTTTATCAGAAAATATCTCCGTTAGGTCAGTAGTCCCAAATACCAACATCCTAGCATCATCCTCTTTTTTATCGAAGCGCAACGTTGATAGCGGATTGCCCTCTGAGCAATCTTCAGATAAGAATACAAATAATACTGCGTCCTTACCTCTATTTTGTTGCTTCTCTAAGCTTTTTACTTTGGTCAGCTTTGATTCGATCGATTCTATCGAGACTTTCCCTCTGTATAGTTTCAGCTTCATCTTTTCCTTTTAAATTCCCATGATGCTCCACGGCATCCACATCTCTAAATAATGTAATATCTCCTTTTGATAGTGGGGACAGCTTCATCTTACCCCGGATCCTGGTGGATAGGGCCTCTCTACGTATAGCCGCTACTATTATCTCTCTCTTATTCTTTATACCACTTAAGCCGGCTAAACCGTCTGATACAATTTTAGAGTTCGATACAAAGCTAACTACTCCATCAAAAAAGTTGGAGTGTGTCTCAGGCTTTACATTATCAAGTTCTTTACGTAATTCAGCAGCCTTAGAGTCGAAGGTCTTCAGGAGACGTTCCTCAGCAGTCTCGTTATACCTTATATAACACCTCATCCCGGCTATCAATCTATCTTTATCTACTCTCGTCAGCTTGATTCTAGACTTTCCTCCGAAGGCCCGGAATATAGCATCCTCGTGCTTCTTCCCCTCAGCACTCTCTCGTACTGGATTATCCTCAGACAGGTCACACATATAATATATGTATAAGAACATCCGATTCGACTTCAACTGTGAAGACGACCGGTCCCACTTCATTATATCCGTGAACTCCTTAAACAAAAAGATCTCCGGAGAGTGTATTAACTTCTCTTTCCTAAACTCAAACTTTAACATCTATCACTATCCTCAAACATATGTTCTAGGATCTCAACATCATCATTAACATCCATAGTCTTTAAGTAGTCCTCTGCCACTTGTTTTGTATGAAACCACCTTGCTGTCCAAGCATTATTTGTCCACACACCTTTTCTTTCGTACCATGTTGTATTAGAGGTATCCTCTATTAACCACGCTGTTGTATATCCACACATATTATACCTTGTTTTGATCGTAATGTAAACCACATTTAGTACACATTAGTGTTATAAATACAGGAGTATCCTCGTAGATAAACCCGTCTGATTCATGTACACACTCACGGTACACTTCAGGAGGCGTTGTAAACTCCTCCTTTCCCAGCATCTGTTGGATACCGGTCAATGCACTCTGTAACTCTCTATCATAATGATCTGTACCTACAATACTCATTATTCTAATAGATTTAAGTCCTTAGTATTAAAAATCTTCTCCTGATACTCCATCTGTTCTGTAAACCAGAAACATCGGATACCAAATAAAACATTACGTTGATCTGCCCTTATCGTCGCTTTGTCAACGCTCTTTACTACCATAGGTGGTTTAAATTTAATATCCTGTCGTATCTCTACTACGTCTCCAGGATTAAAGAACACCTTTTCATATTGTCCTTGATTTGCTTCATCCTTCATAATAACATCATGTATTTAATTCTATTTCTTTTAATTTACAAAGCCTTAATCCAGTTTGGTTTCTCTTTATAAAGCTTGTTATCCTCAGAAACATACCATTTACCATTGTAAATCTCGTATGCCGCTTGTAGATTTCCACTGTGGTCCCAGTATACCCTCATAGGATATGCCGGTACATATTCAAAGCCCTCATCAGTTACAACTATCAGAACTTTCTCCCGAACTTTCTCCGGACTTCCTGTAAGTGTCTGATAGATCGCCATCTGAATTGAGTAGTGTATCCAGTTACAATCGTGTAAATATTTAAATGGACCGGACATAACTTTATATCCGTCCTTTCTATTATAGTAAGATTTTTTTTCAACTGGTCTCTTCAAGAATTTCCAATCATAAATCATATACTCATACTCTATCGGATCCGAAAAATGGGCATTCTCTACGGGTATTGGTTTCTTGAGTAATATATCACTCTGTCCAGCGACCGCACTCTCGATATCGTATAGTAAGATTTCTGTCTTTGCTAACTTATAACCTCTCTCGAAGAGATCGTTTACAGCATTAACAATGTGCTGAGCCTTTACTGAGGATGGAACCTCGAGTCCTGTAACCTGATTAAGGATACCTTCACCGAAATTATGTAGCATGGTCCCTTCAGCCGCGGCCTCACGACCTTTTCTCGACCACTCATCACGTACTTCACGCCATTCTCGACCATAGTATGTCTTATTTTTTGGGTTAGCGGTTACCTGCTTAGCCACACCCTCTCCATCAAATTTTCCTTTATATCTAGATAGGAGTTGTGTTACAGAAGTCCACCTAAATTCGTGGTCCTCGAGTAGTATATACCTATGATTCTTCTCTAAGAAACCAACCTTTTTATCAGTTGATAGGTTATTATACTTACTTAATATCTCTTCGGTCGTAGGAGTCTTATCCTTCGTCCTTATTATTGTCCTTGGTGTCTTCATGACTGTTAAGCATTAGCTGTTTTGTTTTATTAGCTTCTAATAAATCTCTAACTAAAGTTATATTATTCCGGAGTGACATACGTGATAGTCCCGATGCTTCCGCCAATTGTACTTGCGTCGGCTTTGAGATACCAGAATCTCGTATGAGGAAATCGTTAGCCTCCATTATAGCAGCGATCGACCTATCCGTCGTAGAGAATCCTCTCTCCCTCCAGTAATTCCTTATTTTATACGTGCTGTATTCAGAGTACTCGGAGACCTGCTTAGTCTTCCATCTACCATGAATAGGCATCATATCTCTAACGATATCTATAGTCTCGTTCTCACGTATCCTAACGATATCTCTAACACTTTTAATACTAGAGTCTTTAGAATACCATATATTAGTAAAGTGTAATATATACCTTGGGATCCCTTTTACATCCTCTAAATTGGTTATCTCTTTAACTCGGGAGATAGCAAAATCTATAGCCTTATTCCCAAAGTGTATTTTAGTATTATTATACATATTACCGCTTAATGCCTCTCCTAATGACCCTAGATCATTATCCGGATTAAGTAACATTAAGACTAGTAAGTTGTATGTAAAGAGAGTCTCGGGGCTCAGGACACGTAACTGCCACGGCTGTATCGATACTCCCATTTTGGGGTATGGTAAGTCCGTAATCACATATCCATCATCATTAAAATTGTATCCACTAGGACACTCATACTTATTGCTCCACTTAATATCCTTAAGGACTACATCCTTCGTGACATTACGCTTCTTCGCGGGCGTTAACATACTCATTAATCATCTTATTTAGGGTATCACTCCTATTCATATCATTCATATTTAATATAGCATCAAATCTCTCCACTAACTCCTCATCAAGAGTCACTAGGTATCTCCTCGCCCTCTCATACTTCTTAGGCCTACCAACAGTTCTGTATACAATAGTTGTATCTGTAGTTATTATCATACTACTATTATAGTAAAAATAAATTTAAGTATAACATATATTCTATCCCCAGCCAAAAGTGGTATATAAGTATGGATTTGGCTGTGGTTAGATTATCATATACCAAATGTACATTTTTTAACAAGTTAGTATGTATATATAGTATCTTATCACTTTTTGTACATTCTCGACCTCCTCGCCGAAGGGCCCGTCGTTAGCAGGGTCCACGGAGTCTGTGAAAATTTTAGTCCCTACCCTCACGCTGGGGCCTCGTACATACAACTCTCGAAGAAATTTTTGAAAATTTTTGGTGTATATATGAGAGAGGGTGACCCCTATCGTTTGACCCCGGGCCGTTTTGCTGTGGGAAAAAAGGTTTGAGATTGCTAGAGTTGAGAAACGATTTGGAAAGTGGAAAGTGTGGTGAGCTCGCGTATTAAAACGTGTTTTGAAAGTGAATTTGAAAGCTCGAAGCAGTGGGCGACATCGAACAGCACCTGTTTTAATATATAGGTTGTGTGTGCACGGCGTGGCCAGGGCCAGCCAGCTTATGGCATAGTAGACATCGTGGTTCACCTGTCCACACAACCGAAATATAAATATCAATACAGTACAACATAACACAATCATTATGACAAACTATATCACATTAGAGTACACAGCTACTCACGTCAACGTAGTAATACATGAACCTAAGCGACTATATCCAGGTGCTCAAGCACATAGCCCACTAGCAGCCATCAGGAAGCATAGGGCCAGAGTGATAGACACAATTAGCTTCGTGGATGCACAAGACAAGAGGTTGGTACGTGATGTGTATAGTGAATTGTACGATTGTGAAGTACGTCTACCCTCAATTGGGTACTAACGCGTGTGCCAGGTGCGCGAATTACGCCGGGCCTAATACCTTTAGAGAGTCATGAGAGAAACAATCCTCATTACCTTATCAGTAAAGGGAGTTGGTGACTATGTCGTCACTAACCCAGTAGACAAGCGTGCATTGGATATGCTTCGTCACACATTTAATAACCCTAATAGTCCTATTACTATAGTGGACAGAGCTTATGGTATACCTCACAAGTCTAAGTCCATGGTGCGTATCACCTGTAGCTGTGGGTTGAGTATACGCTCTACAACTATCTCATCGGCTGCGGCTCGTGAGCTGTTGATTCATATGAGCTATGACTTGGATAGAGCACATGAAGTATCACTGCCTAGAGAGTATGATGAGCATTCTCCAGTTATGCTAATACATTGGAATAGGACTCATGCTGAGGATGCTAGAGCATTACACAGACAGATTGTGCACGGTGTGAAGAGAGGACTATCAGCTAGACGGCAGACGAAGGATTATATGTCTGCAGAGACTCAGCACCCGGCTCAGAACTATAACCATAAATACTTATCATCATGATAAAGTTTAGCCCTACTGAGCGCAAGTTTGTTGATGCGCTATGTGATAACAGCAAAGAGTTTGCCCCCAAGCAGTATAATGTTCTACTGAAGGCTGCTATTGATTATGACTGGGAGTTTATTGAGGAGATATTATATGAAGAGGTTAGAAGAACCTTAAGCGTTAATGTGGACTGGCTTTACGTGCTGGTCCGTGAAATAGAAAAAGTAAAAGAAGAAGTATCATGAACATGGTAACACCAACGGAAGTAATTTGGGAAGGCAGACCAGTGTCTGTAGCCCAACAGACGGTATTCATCAATGCCGTGAACAGTGTGAGGGCGCATATTAGTATGCACCTTTGCAACACTCTACTCTCTCTCGCTACCCTCAATAGATGGCCAGCGCTGCAGATTGAACTCACCTTTGAAATGTTCTTTGATCCAAACGACAAAACACTTGGATGGCTCTATGGACACTTACCTTATCGTAGTATTGAGAAACAACTCCTTCTATCTCCGGTTAGAGATGCCGATGAAGAGATTGTTATTCCTCCCACTCTAACCATCGTGTTTGATGGTATTGAGATTCACACAAACATAGAGAATTTGGCTAACGTTGACTACGAAGAGTGCACAGTTACTCTTCACAAGGCTTCATTGTGCTTCACTACCAATCAACTCATTAAGACTGTCTTACTAGGCTATAAAGATGGTGATCCAGTCAGAATTAGTGATGTTGA
>PJEL010001391.1_pt1 | contig 24725 bp, 20 predicted proteins | sample 1853271 | NCBI WGS metagenome assembly PJEL01 (sample SAMN08108733, study PRJNA415343) | Invertebrate metagenome, whole genome shotgun sequencing project. | host: Globobulimina | place: Sweden: Gullmar Fjord | collected 2015-08
TTTACATCTTGCGATGCTTCATCTCATTAAAGAGAGAAGATGGTGGCTACGACGGGATTCGAACCTGTGACCCCATCATTATGAGTGATGTGCTCTAACCAACTGAGCTACGTAGCCATGTTTCTTGTTCTTTTTGACCATGTTCACGAATGAACACTGTCTTGGGAACGGGGCGCATTATGCTCATACCAGCAAAAACCGTCAACAGTTTTTTTTAATATCTACCTAAAATTCGTTTGTTCGATTGTTATTTGGGCGAAATGGGCGAATGGCAAACTGAAAACCCATTTTCCAGTCGTGATCGCTCAAACGATAGAGGTCGCTTATTTAGCATATTACTTATCGAATGATAAAAAATAAGCTAGCATTTCTGCTAGCTTATAGTGTTAGAGCGATAAAAGCTGATATTTGTCAGTAATTATCTTAAACGTTGAAGCGGAAGTGAACGACATCGCCATCTTTAACGATGTAATCTTTACCTTCTAGACGCCATTTACCTGCATCTTTCGCACCGCTTTCTCCTTTGAATTCGATGAATGCATCGTATCCAATAACTTCAGCACGAATGAAGCCTTTTTCAAAATCAGTGTGGATTTTACCTGCTGATTGTGGTGCTGTTGCACCAATAGGGATTGTCCATGCACGAACTTCTTTAACACCTGCAGTGAAATATGTCTGCAGAGTAAGTAGTTCATAACCAGAACGAATTACGCGGTTTAGCCCCGGTTCTTCGATACCCATGTCAGCTAGGAATTCTTCGCGATCTGCGTCTTCCAGTTCAGCAATTTCAGATTCAATTGCTGCACATACAGGAACAACAACGGCATTTTCTTTCGCTGCATATTCAATAACCATTTCTAAGAACGGGTTATTTTCAAAACCATCTTCGCTTACGTTTGCTATATACATGGTTGGTTTTGCAGTTAAGAAGTGCAGGTATTCAACTGCTGCTAGCTCTTCTTTCGATAATTCGATTGAACGAACCATACCGCCTTCAGTCAATGTTGGAAGCATTTTTTCAAGAACCGCAATTTCGTATTTAGCTTCGCTGTCGCCACCTTTAGCTCTTTTCGCTTGACGGAAAATAGCACGCTCGCAGGTATCAAGATCAGCTAGTGCTAGCTCAAGGTTGATAACTTCGATATCTTCAAGAGGGTTAATCTTTCCAGCAACGTGAACAATGTTGTCGTCTTCAAAACAACGCACAACGTGACCAATTGCATCTGTTTCACGAATGTTAGCAAGGAACTTGTTACCAAGACCTTCGCCTTTTGATGCGCCTGCAACTAGACCTGCAATATCAACAAATTCCATTGTTGTTGGCAGAATACGTTCTGGCTTAACAATCTCTGCTAATGCATCCAAACGCAGATCTGGCACAGGTACAACGCCGGTGTTTGGCTCGATAGTACAGAACGGGAAGTTTGCTGCTTCGATACCAGCTTTAGTTAAGGCGTTGAATAGTGTGGACTTACCAACGTTTGGTAGACCAACGATACCGCATTTAAAACCCATGCTTGAAACCCTTTTGGTGATTGTTTTCGTAGCGATTTATCTCGTTGTTATCTATTGAAGTAACAGCAAGTTGGATCGTTATTTAAAAAATAGAGTGTAGATTTATTCAGCTTTGAATGAATGCAGCCTGTTTTGTGCTTTATTCAGTCCATCTTTTAACAAGATATCCATACAGCGGACTGCTTCATCAACAGCGGCATCAATACATTCTTGTTCTTTGACTGGTGCTTTGCCTAATACAAAGTTAGCAACTTTGTTTTTATCGCCTGGGTGCCCAATACCAACACGCAAACGATAGAATTCTTTGTTGTTACCCATTTTGCTAATTGTGTCGCGTAAGCCGTTATGACCACCATGCCCGCCGCCTTTTTTAAATTTAGCTACGCCTGGTGGTAAATCGAGTTCGTCATGAGCAATAAGGATTTCTTCCGGTTTGATTTGGAAGAAATTCGCCAAAGCAGCGACCGATTTACCGGATAGGTTCATGTATGTTGTTGGGATCAACAAGCGAAGATCCTGTCCATTTGTTGTGATCCTGCCAGTTACGCCGAAGTACTTTGACTCTTCTCGTAGACTAACATTGTGCACTCGAGCCAGTTCTTGTACTACCCATGCCCCCGCATTATGGCGGGTTTTAGCATACTCGGCACCGGGATTTGCCAGGCCAACTAATAGACGAATATTATTACTCACGCTTGTCTCTCTGGTTTTTAGCTAAAGTCTTATAGCAAAATGATCAGTTCTCAATAGTAGAGAAACGGATTAGTTTGTTATCTGGGTGCAAAACGCGCGATATGTTATACCAATCTAACGAAAATTGATACGACCTTTGTGAAGAGCAATCTGCCATTGCCACCGCTGTAGTGGGTGATGTTGCCATTTCATCGTGGAGTATTATCAAAAGTGTCTGATGAATAATTTATTTATGTCGGTCATGAAAAACGCCTCGCGTAGTGCGAGGCGTTTGGTATTCATATTGATTCGAAAATAATTCGAATGAAGTGCTATTAGTGCTCAAACATCGCAGAAATAGACTCTTCATTGCTGATACGACGAATCGCTTCAGCAAGCATGCCAGAAAGCGTTAAGACAGATACACGACCTGTAGCAATGATTTCTTTTGACAGTGGAATAGAGTCAGTCACGATAACTTCATCGATAACTGATTCGCTGATGTTCTTAACTGCACTACCAGAGAAAACAGGGTGAGTTGCATAAGCGAATACACGCTTAGCGCCACGTTCTTTAAGCGCTTCAGCAGCTTTACACAATGTACCGCCTGTATCGATCATATCATCAACGATGATACAGTCACGACCTTCAACGTCACCGATAAGGTGCATTACCTGAGAGACGTTCGCACGTGGGCGACGTTTATCGATAATTGCAATATCAGTATCATCAAGCAGCTTAGCGATTGCACGAGCACGTACAACACCACCGATGTCTGGAGAAACAACAACTGGATCTTCCAGGTTTTTCGCTAGTATGTCTTCAAGAAGAACTGGGCTACCGAATACGTTGTCTACAGGTACATCGAAGAAGCCTTGAATTTGCTCTGCGTGTAAGTCAACAGTTAGAACGCGGTCAACACCTACGTTAGAAAGGAAATCGGCAACTACTTTAGCTGTGATTGGCACACGAGCAGAACGTACACGACGATCTTGGCGAGCATAACCGAAGTAAGGAATTACAGCTGTAATACGGCCAGCAGAAGCGCGGCGTAGTGCATCGATCATCACAACCAATTCCATCAGGTTGTCATTGGTTGGCGCACAAGTTGATTGAATAATGAATACGTCACTACCACGAACGTTTTCATTAATCTGAACGCATACTTCACCATCGGAAAAACGATTAACTGTCGCATCTCCTAGTGAAATGTAAAGACGGTCAGCAATGCGTTGGGCTAGTTCTGGTGTAGCGTTACCAGCAAACAGCTTCATATCAGGCACGGTGGAAACCTCAGGTTGCGTCCAAGTTGTAGTTACTGACAATCCGTAGAATGTACGTGCAGGGTTGTCATCAGGGGAGATGTATTAACACCTTTTGCGACAAATCCGTGGAGCCAGTTAGGTAATTTCTTTAAAATGGCATCAGCTTCTTGCTGTGAGCTAAATTCAGCAAACACGCAAGCGCCAGTACCTGTCAATCTTGACGGCGCATATTCTAACAGCCACGAAACCGCCTTATCAACCTCGGGATGCAGTCTTCTGACAATTTTTTCGCAATCGTTTTCGTAAACCCCTGCTAAAAGGGCTTTCAGGCTGCGTTTTTCAGTGTTTCTAATTAAATCGGGATGGGTGAAAATATCAACAGTTGCAATGCTTACATTGGGTTTTGTGACTAAAAACCACTTTTCTTTAGGGGCTGCTGGCTGTAATTTTTCACCAACACCTTCAGCAAATGCACTAAAACCTTTCACAAAAACGGGAACATCAGCCCCCAATGCAAGACCAATATCGGCTAATTCATCTAAAGCTAGCTGGGTTTGCCATAAGTAATTGAGCGCAACAAGTGTGGTCGCCGCGTTTGATGAGCCGCCACCTAGACCTCCTCCCATCGGTAATATCTTATCGATCTCTATATGAGCACCAAATGTAGTCCCCGTTGCCTGACGTAATGCATCGGCAGCACGGTAGATAAGGTTATCTTCGGTGTTCACGCCTTCAATGGCTGGATTGATTGTGATAGCCGATGTATTGGTTGCTGTAATTGTTAATGTATCGCCATAATCCAAAAATTGAAACAGCGTTTGGAGCTCATGATAACCGTTCGGTCGTTGCCCTGTTATGTATAAAAAAAGGTTCAGTTTTGCAGGAGAAGGCCAACGTGTTTGACGATTAAAAATAGGGGCGTAATTTGATTGATTATTCACAGTCGTTATCATTTCTTATGTATATCCCACTCATTAATTATAAGAGTGATTTGTTGTTTGTCTTGTGTGAGCACCATGCGCTTTGGTAGCGAGGGATAAATGGAATAATCGTATTCTTGATAATCCATTTCCCATGTTTGTCCATCTACCTGTTTTGCTAAGTATGCAACACGATTTTGAGGATTAAGTTGATAAGTATCAGCAGCGGTAGGTAAACCAATCAACCAGTCACGCATTTGTTCTATGGGCAGATTTATTCCGGTTAATTCACGAACTAACTCTGAGGGATCAGCGCCTGAGTGTTGCTTACCATCATAATCAACTAAGGTTGTCATTTTGGGTGTAGCGTCTAACTTAAGTAATGTTTTACCTAGAAAATTGGTTAACAACAATTTGTCACTATTGGGTGTTGTTTGCCAAATCATGTTGCCACCAAAGCGTAATTTCGGTGCTTTATAGCCCAATTTTCCTTTGGCATCATATTGAGATAGGTTTTCTAGGGTCTTCTCGTGAGTAACCCAATCGGTTGTCGTTGCTATTGGTGCTTGTTGTGCACAGCCTGCAAGAAGGGATAAAAAAAGTGGAAAAACGATAAAATACCGTGAGCGTTTAGCTGGAATTAGAATGGAAAATATTGCAGACATAATACAGTGACTCGATGAGTGCTTTTGCGCAAACAATAGCGTTAATTATTCGATAAGCCAAATAAAAATGTAATTTCATTGGTGTGTTTATCATAAATTTTTTTTTTGTTATACGCGATGAATCTTTGACTTGTTTAAGACAAGGTATTTAGTTTTTAATTTGTGTTTTTTTATTTCTATTCATACGATTACATCGTTTTGTTGGGGTGTTTAATACTTGGTCAAAAGGGTGTTGCATGGGGAGATGCATGGAAATATTGTATTTAATACTCTACAAATATGGGGTTATCATGGAACGATTACATCTGTTGCCTTTTATTACGGTGGGGCATCAAGTAAAATCCCCCCTTAGATCTTTCACTGGCGAAGTTGGTAACCTGTCTCCATGACCCTGCTTGCATTAGGTATAAACCACAACACAGCTTCTGTCGATTTGCGTGAAAAAGTAGCTTTCTCACCAGATAAACTGAAAGAAGCGCTACAGCAGTTAGAGTCACATCCTGAGGTGACAAGTAGCATTATTGTATCTACTTGCAACCGAACGGAAGTGTACTGTGATGTAACGCATTCAGGCCCGGGTGTCATGATTGACTGGTTAGCGAAATTTCATCAGCTATCAGCAGAAGAGATTTTGCCAAGTTTGTATTTTCATGAAGAACAAGCTGCTGCACGCCATTTAATGCGCGTTGCTTGTGGGCTTGATTCGTTAGTACTTGGTGAGCCTCAGATTCTAGGTCAAGTAAAGCAGTCATATTCTTCCTCGCAAGAGTATGATGCAATTCATGGCACACTAGAAAAGCTGTTCCACAAAACATTCACTGTTGCGAAGCGTGTTCGCACTGAAACGGATATTGGCGGAAACGCTGTATCGGTTGCTTACGCTGCTTGTACATTAGCCAAACAAATTTTTGAGTCTCTTTCTGATGCTACTGTGCTGTTGGTCGGGGCAGGTGAAACAATCGAACTTGTTTCTCGTCATTTAGTCGAGCAAGGCTGTAATAAGTTAATTGTTGCGAATCGAACGAAAGAGCGAGCTGCCAATTTAGCTGAAGAGTTTGGCGCAGAAGTAATTGGCTTACCAGAGATACCAGAACATTTACACCGTGCAGATATTGTGATTAGTTCAACGGCTAGCCCTTTACCAATTGTGGGTAAAGGTATGGTAGAAAAAGCCATAAAAGCACGTCGACATCAGCCAATGTTGCTCGTTGATATCGCGGTTCCCCGTGATGTCGAAGCGGAAGTGGGTGATTTAAATGATGTGTATTTATATACAGTGGATGACTTACACAGCATCATTGAAAAAAACCGAGAACAACGTAAGGTAGCCGCCATCCAAGCGGAAGCAATTATCAGTGAAGAAAGTGCAGCTTTTATGAGTTGGTTACGTTCACTGGAAGCTGTCGACAGTATTCGTCAGTATCGTTGTTTTGCCGATGATATCAAAAATGACATGCTAAGCCGAAGCCTACAAGCTATTGCTAATGGCGTGGCTCCTGAGAAAGTATTGGCTGAATTAAGTAATAAATTGACCAATAAACTCATTCATGCGCCAACCCGTGCGATGCAGCAGGCGGCTCACAATGGTGAACCGGAAAAACTGTCTGTTATTCGTGAAACGCTGGGTTTGGACTCGATTAAAGATTAATTTAAAGATCCTATGAAATCATCAATTTTAGTTAAATTAGAAACCCTGGTTGAGCGTTACGAAGAAATTCAACATTTGCTTGGTGATCCAGGCATTCTCAGTGATCAAAACAAGTTCCGAGCGTTGTCTAAAGAATACTCTCAGTTAGAAGACATTACGCAATGCTTTCAGGCTTATTTGGGCGCAAAAGATGATCTTGAAGCCGCAGAAGAAATGGCGAAAGAAGATGATCCTGAAATGCGTGAAATGGCACAAGAAGAAGTTAAAGAATCAAAAGCAAATATTCTTCGTCTTGAAGATGAACTTCAGGTGCTATTGATTCCTAAAGATCCTAACGATGATCGTAACTGTTTTGTTGAAATTCGTGCCGGTGCAGGTGGTGATGAAGCGGGTATTTTTGCGGGTGATTTATTCCGTATGTACAGTCGATATGCAGAGCGTCGTGGCTGGCGTATTGAAGTGATCAATGAAAACCGTTCTGAGCAGGGCGGTTACAAAGAAATGATTGCGAAGGTTAGTGGCGATGGTGCTTACGGCGTATTGAAATTTGAGTCTGGTGGTCACCGTGTACAGCGTGTACCAGCGACAGAATCACAAGGCCGTGTCCACACTTCAGCATGTACTGTTGCGGTAATGCCTGAAATTCCTGAAGCGGAAATTCCTGAAATTAATACTGGCGATCTAAAAATAGATACGTTCCGTTCATCAGGCGCGGGTGGTCAGCACGTTAACACGACTGACTCTGCTATTCGTATTACTCACTTACCAACGGGTATTGTGGTTGAGTGTCAGGATGAGCGCTCACAGCATAAGAACAAAGCGAAGGCAATGTCTGTTCTTGCAGCACGTATTATTAAAGCTGAAGAAGAAAAACGACATGCAGAAGAAGCAAGCACGCGTCGTAATCTACTTGGTTCAGGTGATCGTTCAGACCGTATTCGTACGTATAACTACCCTCAGGGACGTGTATCTGACCACCGTATCACCTTAACTCTTTATCGTTTGAATGAAGTGATGGAAGGGGATCTGGATAGCTTGATTCAACCTGTTATTCAAGAACACCAAGCAGACGAATTGGCTGCGATGGCAGAGCAAAACTAATGCCATTATGCATCGATGCTTTGTTAAAACAGGCAACGTTGCAGTTAACCAAGGCGGGCTCTGATAGCCCGCAATTGGATGCCGCAGTATTGCTTTGCCATGTGTTAGAGAAACCTCGCAGTTATTTGCTAACTTGGCCTGAAAAAGAGCCAAGTGATGAGCAATCCACGCAATTTGAGGCGCTTCTTGCTCGACGTATTACGGGGGAGCCTGTCGCTTATATCTTAGGCGAACGTGAGTTTTGGTCGCTGCCTTTAAAGGTTTCCCCCTTCACGTTAATCCCTCGTCCTGATACCGAGCGCTTGGTTGAGTTGGCATTAGAGAAAATACCCACTCAGGCATGTACCGTTCTTGATTTAGGCACGGGGACGGGCGCGATTGCTTTAGCGATTGCGTCTGAGCGTAATGATGCTCAGGTTACAGGGATAGACTTACGTCCTGAAGCCGCTGAACTTGCTGCTGAAAATGGTCAACGTCTTAATATACAGAATGCGCGTTTTTTAGCTGGTAGTTGGTATACTCCGCTTGCTAGCGATGAGCTATTTTCAGTGATTGTGAGTAACCCCCCTTATATTGATGCAGCAGACCCGCATTTGGTGTTGGGTGATGTACGCTTTGAACCGAAAACGGCATTGGTTGCAGATGATAATGGATTAGCTGATATTCAAATTATCAGTGAGCAAGGTCGACAACATTTGCAAACAGGTGGCTGGTTGCTAATGGAACACGGTTTCGAACAGGGTGAAGCTGTACGGCACATTTTACAGGAACTGGGTTATCACCTAGTCTCAACCGCGCAAGACTATGCGGGGCTCGATCGAGTCACCCTAGGTTGCTGGCAAGGATAGAGAGAAAATATTATGTATGAATCAGTAAAGCATCTTCATTTCGTCGCGATTGCACTGAGTGTGTCTTTGTTTATTGTTCGTTATTGTTTGATGATGGCGAACTCTCCGTTACTGGGAAAGAAATTCCTGAAAATCACCCCGCATGCGGTAGATACAGTGCTGCTGCTAACAGGGGTCGGGCTTATATTTATTACCGGTTTTATGCCTTTTACTGCTGGTGGTGGTTGGTTAACTGAAAAAATTACGTGTGTATTTGCTTATATCGCATTAGGTGTTTTCACATTACACGTGGGTAAGAATAAAGTATTTAAAACATTCGCATTTTTTGGCGCATTAGGCTGGATAGTACTAGCGGCTAAGCTTGCGGTATTGAAAACACCACTTCTGGGATAATCATGTTGCAGTTTAATGATGACGAGTTAGACCAAATGACGTTGGTGGAAGGTGCTTTAGAGATCACCTCGGTTATTGATCCTAGTTTTCCGGCTGCCAGAATCCGTCTGCAGTTGAAGCAACTGGCAAAAGAAGCTGAACATGCCTTGATGGATGAGCCGAACCCTCATTTACGTTTGGAAGGGTTAATTCGACTCTTTTACAGAGAGTGGGGGTTTCAGGGGGATCATCAACAGTATTTTTCTTCTGAAAATGCATTACTGGATAAAGTTCTTGAGCGTAAAAAAGGGATCCCCGTCAGTCTTGGTGCTATTTTCTTATATTTAGCGCGTCATCTTGAACTGCCCGTGAGCAGTGTTGGTTTTCCTACTCAGTATATTTTAAAAATTGATTGGTATGATGGTGAACAAGAGTTCATTAATCCTTTTGATGGCGAATATATTAGCTTGCGTACATTGCGTGGTTGGCTAATTGGTTATAAAGGGCCATTTTGTGAGTTGAAAGATGAGCATTTAACGACTGCTGATAATAAAGACATTCTCGCGCGTTGGTTAACGGTATTGAAAAGTGCCCTTTTGCGAGAAGAACATTATACAGATGCTTTGCGTTGTAGTGATCTTGCATTGTCTTTACGCCCAGATGATCCCCATGAAATTAGAGATCGTGGTTATATCTATCAGCAATTAGATTGTAGCCATGCAGCAGCAACAGATTACGCTTATTTTATTGAGCAATGCCCTGAAGACCCAGCGGCTGAATTGCTTAAGTTACAGGTTCAAGCGCTTAATGAAGAGCCTTTAACCCTGCATTAATTAAAACGAGAAGATAAACATGATGGAACAAAAAACTGTTCGCGTTGGTGATATTGATGTGGCTAACGACAAGCCTTTTGTCTTGTTCGGTGGTATGAACGTACTAGAGTCTCGCGATCTTGCTATGAAGATCTGCGAGCATTATGTTGAAGTAACCAACAAACTAGGCATTCCATTCGTATTTAAAGCCTCTTTTGATAAAGCAAACCGCTCATCAGTGCACTCATACCGTGGTCCTGGTATGGAAGAAGGTTTGAAGATTTTTCAAGAGTTGAAAGATACGTTTGGCGTTAAAGTAATCACTGATATTCATGAAATTTATCAAGCTCAGCCCGTAGCTGATGTTGTTGATGTTATTCAGCTTCCTGCTTTTCTTGCCCGCCAGACTGATCTAGTTGAAGCGATGGCAAAAACAGGTGCCGTGATTAATGTGAAAAAACCACAATACATGAGCCCTGGTCAAGTGGGTAACATTGTTGAGAAGTTCGCTGAGTGTGATAACGAGAATGTGATTCTTTGTGAGCGTGGTGCGTTGCATGGCTACGATAACCTTGTTGTTGATATGCTTGGTTTCGATGTAATGAAAAAAGCATCAAAAGGTAGTCCAATCATCTTTGACGTAACGCATGCATTACAATGCCGTGATCCATTAGGTGCCGCATCTGGTGGTCGTCGTGAGCAAACCGTTGATTTGGCTCGCTCAGGTATTGCGACAGGTATTGCGGGTCTATTTATGGAAGCGCACCCAACACCAGACCAAGCTCGTTGTGATGGTCCTTCTGCTTTCCCATTGGATAAGCTAGAACCATTCCTAAACCAGATCAAGCAGCTTGATGACTTGATTAAGGGTTTTGAGGCGATTGAAATTAATTAAGTTATCTACTGTGTAGAGAATTGATTAATAAAAAAGGCTAAGCAGAGTATTCTGTTTAGCCTTTTTTTGTTTCTATTTTAAACGATTTAGTGTGTTTATATAAAATATCACCAATACACTAAAATTGGTTGATTTCACTAGTTAGCGCTCTATTTGTGGATGTATGACTTATTCGTGTGGGGAATGTTAGCTGATGCAACTATATGGTAACTAATAATAGAGTGATATCTGTTACATCACTTTTTTGGATATTAAATACTGCTACTCCATACTTGGACGAGAGTAAATTTCAAATTAGTAGGATATAGCGTGTCATTATCTCAAGGTATACCATTAAGTAATATATCGGCTGACCAGAGTCGTTGGAACCGTCATGATACCAGTTGGATGCTGAGCTTATTTGGAACAGCCGTTGGTGCAGGCATTCTTTTCTTACCGATTAATATTGGTGCTGGTGGCTTTTGGCCCTTGGTAATAATGGCGTTACTGGCTGGGCCAATGACGTTTTTTGCTCACCGTGGTTTGGCGCGTTTTGTTCTGTCTTCTTCCCAATCGAATGCTGATTTTACCAATGTTGTTGAAGAGCATTTTGGTGTGTCAACCGGTCGTATTATTTCTGTTCTGTATTTCTTATCTATTTTCCCGATCTTATTGATCTATGGTGTTGGGCTAACTAATACCGTAGATAGTTTTATAGTTAACCAGCTTGGTATGTCTTCCCCTTCACGCATTGTATTATCAGGTATCTTGGTGTTCGGTGTGATTTCAGTGATGATGGCTGGTGAAAAGATCATGCTAAAAGTATTTGAAATTATTGTGTATCCATTAGCCTTTATTTTAGCGGGCTTATCATTATACCTAGTGCCTAGCTGGCGCTTACCCGAGATGTCGAATACATTCGATATCGGGCAGTTATCAACAACATTATGGCTAGCGATTCCTGTTACTGTTTTTGCTTTTAGTCATGCAGCCGCAATTTCTAGTTTTGCTGGCGCACAGCGTCGTCATTATGGTAATAAAGCCCTCCCTAAAACAGAACAAATCTTAAAGCGCACATCAGTCATGCTGATTTCTTTTGTGTTGTTTTTTGTGTTTTCGTGCGTATTGAGTTTGAGCTCTGAACAATTGCTTGAAGCAAAAATGCAGAATGTTTCAGTGTTATCGTATTTAGCCAATGTGCATGACAGCCAATTCATTGTCGCTTTAGGACCATTAATTGCGTTTATTGCCATCTCATCTTCATTTCTAGGGCATTTTCTTGGTGCGCGCGAAAGCTTAAATGGACTGTTGCAGAAACAAACCCGATTCAGTGATAGAAATATGGATCGTTTGGGAATTATCGTTATGTTCTTTTGTATTTGGGGAGCGGCAGTATTGAACCCAAGTATCTTAGGCATGATGGAGGCATTTTCTGGGCCGATTATTGCTATGATATTGTTTGTTATGCCAATGGTTGCCGTTTATAAAATAGAGGCATTAAAGCGGTATCGTCGTCATTTTAGTACGTACTTTATTCTAGGGGTGGGGCTATTGGCGGTGTCAGCAATCGTCTTTAATCTGGTTTAATTTTGCTTGCTGTGCTGTCTTATCTAAAAAAGGCTTACCAATAGGTAAGCCTTTTTTGTTGTGTTTTTCCCGTCCTGAAATAGGCTTTCTACAGTTTAAAGCGGCTGATCTCTTTTTGTAGCTCATGAGATAAGTTTGATAGTTCAGCAGCTTGCTGCGCTGCTTGGTCTGCTTCTACTGCTAATTCATTAGAAACGTCGCGGATCCCTTCCGTATTACGTGTGATTTCGGCCGTTACAGATGACTGCTCTTCAGCTGCAGATGCAATCTGGGTAGCCATATCACTGATATTTGTTACTGCAGTATTAATTTGCGATAAGCTTGCTGATGCAGAATTTGCATCATCAACACTGGTTTCAGCAAGGTGACGGCTATCTTCCATGATACCGACAGCGCGACCTGTCGTTTGCTGCAAGGTTTCAATCATTTGTTGAATTTCTTGAGTTGAAGCATGAGTACGTTGGCTTAATACGCGCACTTCATCAGCAACAACAGCAAAACCACGACCTTGTTCGCCAGCACGTGCTGCTTCAATGGCCGCATTGAGTGCCAGTAAGTTGGTTTGTTCAGCAATGCCTTGAATTGTTGAAAGAATCGTATTGATGCTTTGTGCATGTGTGTTCAACTCACCAATAACTTGCGTTGCGGTTTCAACTTCACCCGCAAGGCTACTAATTGATTGCTGACTTTGTTTTACCTGCGTTGCACCATGTTCAGATACTGCAACCGTTTCACCTGAGGTTTTCGCGGTATTATCAGCATTACCAGCTATTTCTTGGGTTGCCGCCGCCATTTCATTTATTGCGGTTGCGACCATGTTGATTTCGTCTTGCTGGTGCTGGATACGAGTACTTCGCTCTTCCGCTTGGGAAGCCGTAATGTGTGATTGTTGATTCAGAGATGCTGACACTTCACTTAAACGGCTTACCATGCCGTGCATATTTCCGACAAAGCGATTGAAGTTAATGGCAAGCTGACCGACTTCATCATCACTACGTGGTTCAAGGCGTTGAGTCAGATCGCCTTCACCTGTAGCAATCTCTGCTAATGCATCTGAAACGCGGCTCAAATCACGGAACAAGAAGCCGACAAGCGAGGCAACGGCACCCACAACAACGAGTGTGATAATAATAGATGTAATGATTAGCTGACGAAGTAGGGAGGCATGGCTCGCTTCTTCTGTCGCTTGATCCATTTCAAGGCCCATGATCCAGTCAGTACCGGGTACATTAGCGAAATACAACAGTTTGGCTTTACCTTGAACCGTCACTTCTTCAATGCGCTTGTCTTGAATAGCAGATTCAATTGCTGGCATGCTAATGTCTTTGCTGTAATTGTTAATTGGTTTTAACAGTAGCGATTTATTAGGGTGCGCTAGAAAAGTGCCATTTTGCTTGTTAATTAGCATTGCATAAGCGTTGTCACCAGCATCAAGACTAATAACATCATTGATCAGCTGATCAATTAGTACATCGGCACCGACAACCCCAATAAATTTACCATTTTTATTTACTGGCTCGGCAATCGTAATTAGCAATGAATTAGTAATGGCATCGAGGTATGCCGTTGTGATGATTTGTTTGCCTGCATTTTGTGCATCACGGTACCAAGGGCGAGTGCGTGGGTCATAATCTGCACGGTTACGTTCAGGGTGTGAACGGAGCATATCACCAGCAGGAGTACCTAGGAATATGTCGTCAAATCCACCCGCTTTACGGGCTTGTTGTAAAAAAGGGATGACATTTTCTTCTGTGCTGTAGTCATTAACTGCACTAGCGATATCGGTTCGAATCGATACCCAATTAGAGATCCCTTCAGCAGCAGCTGCTGACAAGCTTTCTGCACGGGCATAAACACCACTACGCGTTTGGTCGAATAATTGATCTGCAGCTAACCAAGTCAAGGCAGTTGCCATGATAACAACGGCCGATAAGCTGGCACCAATGAGTTTTTGTTTTAATGATAATTTCATTTTTGGTCTCAGAGGGGAGAATGGAGTAATTCAATATAAGGTGGCGAAGTCTATAGCTATTATTTAGATTTTGCACGAAAAACTGGCAGGCATTTAAATTTTATAAAATCAATATGTTATTCTGCATTTTCTTTGACATATTTCGCATATTTGTCAAATAAATGGCGGGGTTTAAGCATAAAAAAGCCGATGCATATAAGCATCGGCTTTTTAGGATTATTTCTATTTTTAATACTGCTTCTTTATAGCTTGAATTGTTTTATTTCTTGCTGCAGCTGATGTGACAGTTCAGATAATTCTGCAGCTTGTTGTGCTGCTTGGTCTGCTTCTACTGCTAATTCATTAGAAACGTCGCGGATCCCTTCCGTATTACGCGTAATCTCGGCTGTTACAGATGACTGCTCTTCAGCTGCAGATGCTATCTGGGTAGCCATATCACTGATATTTGTTACTGCAGTATTAATTTGCGATAAGCTTGCTGATGCAGAATTTGCATCATCAACACTGGTTTCAGCAAGGTGACGGCTATCTTCCATAATACCAACAGCGCGACCGGTCGTTTGCTGCAAGGTTTCAATCATCTGTTGAATTTCTTGAGTCGAAGCGTGAGTACGTTGACTTAATACACGCACTTCATCAGCAACGACAGCAAAACCACGACCTTGCTCACCAGCGCGTGCTGCTTCAATGGCTGCATTGAGTGCCAGTAAGTTTGTCTGTTCTGCAATGCCTTGAATTGTTGAAAGAATCGTATTGATGCTTTGTGCATGTGTATTCAACTCACCAATAACTTGCGTTGCTGTTTCAACTTCACCCGCAAGGCTACTGATTGATTGCTGACTTTGGTTTACTTGCGTTGCGCCATGTTCAGATACTGCAACCGTTTCACCTGAAGTTTTCGCAGTATTATCAGCATTGCCTGCTATTTCTTGGGTTGCTGCCGCCATTTCATTTATTGCGGTTGCGACCATGTTGATTTCGTCTTGCTGGTGCTGGATACGGGTACTACGCTCTTCCGCTTGGGAAGCCGTAATGTGTGATTGTTGGTTCAGAGAAGCAGACACTTCACTTAAACGGCTCACCATACCGTGCATATTACCGACAAAGCGATTGAAGTTATGCGCGAGCTGACCAACTTCATCATCACTACGTGGTTCAAGGCGTTGAGTGAGATCGCCTTCACCTGTCGCAATCTCTGCCAATGCATCTGAAACGCGGCTCAAATCGCGGAACAAGAAGCCGACAAGCGAGGCAACGGCACCCACAACAATGAGTGTGATAATAATAGATGTAATAATTAGCTGACGAAGTAGTGATGTATGGCTCGCTTCTTCTGTTGCTTGGTCCATTTCAAGGCCCATGACCCAGTCAGTACCGGGTACATTAGCGAAATACAACAGTTTGGCTTTACCTTGAATCGTCACTTCTTCAATGCGATTGTCTTGAATAGCAGATTTAATTGCCGGCATGCTAATGTCTTTGCTGTAATTGTTAATTGGCTTTAACAGTAGCGATTCATTAGGATGCGCTAGAAAGGTGCCATCTTGCTTGTTGATTAGCATTGCGTAAGCGTTATCACCCGCATCAAGACTAATTACATCATTGATCAGCTGATCAATTAGTACATCGGCACCGACAACCCCAATAAATTTACCATTTTTATTTACTGGCTCGGCAATTGTAATTAGCAGTGAATTAGTAATGGCATCGAGGTATGCCGTTGTGATGATTTGTTTGCCTGCAGTTTGTGCATCGCGATACCAAGGGCGAGTGCGTGGGTCATAATCTGCACGGTTACGTTCTGGGTGTGCACGGAACATGCCACCAGCAGGAGTACCAAGGAAAACCTCGTCAAATCCACCCGCTTTACGCGCTTGTTGTAAAAAAGGGATGACATTTTCTTCAGTGCTGTAGTCATTAACAGCACTTGCGATATCGGTTCGAATCGATACCCAATTAGAAATCCCTTCAGCCGCCGTTGCTGACAAGCTTTCTGCACGGGCATAAATACCACTACGAGTTTGGTCGAATAATTGATCTGCAGCTAACCAAGTCAAGGCAGTTGCCATGACAACAACGGCCGATAAGCTGGCACCAATGAGTTTTTGTTTTAATGTTAATTTCATTTTTAGTCTCAGAGGAAAGAATGGAGTAATTTAACATAAGCTGGTGGAGTTTAGAGCTATTATTCATATTTTGCACGATAAATGGGCAAGTATTTAATTTTTATAAAATCAATATGTTATTCTGCATTTTATTTGACGTATTTCGCATGTTCGTCAAATAATTGTCGGTAGTGGGGGCTAAAATATAAAAAAGCCGAAGCATATAAACATCGGCTTTTTTAGGGGGATTTATGTCATTTTATTCATAGCTTGAACTGTTTTATCTCTTGCTGCAGTTGATGTGACAGTTCAGATAATTCAGCTGCTTGTTGGGCGGCTTCCGTTGCTTCAATGACTGGTTTGTTAGATATATCATGAATGCCTATTCGCGATGAAATGTATCGCCGATATGATCAGTAATAATCGTTTATTTGGATGTTTAGACGTCTAGATGTTGACACGTATAGATGGAAGTTTTAGTCTATGACAAATTCTAAAATAGATGTCCTGTAGTCATCATGTCGAACACAACACAACAATCTACCATTAAGCCATCAGCACTTGCACTGCTGCCTTTAGGCGTGTTTCTAACCCTCTTTATTGGTGTTGGAACTTACTTAACTATGCAAGGTGTTGACTTTGCCTTTTACCAGTTGCCAGCTCCTGTTGCTGCATTACCTGCGATCGTTATTGCGTTGCTACTGAGCAAAGAAAAATTAAATAAAGCAATCGAGCAGTTTTTACGTGGTGTCGGTCATAGCGACATCATTGCGATGTGTATGATTTATCTACTAGCCGGTGCTTTTGCAGCTGTTGCTAAGGCTACTGGAGGCGTGGATGCCACCGTTAATCTTGGTCTTTCAATGATTCCTGCAAGTATGATCTTACCGGGTATTTTTGTGATATCTGCTTTCATCGCAACAGCGATGGGTACTTCTATGGGTACGATTGCGGCAGTTGCGCCTGTGGCTCTGGGGTTAGCTCAAGCAGCAGGAATGGATGTCGCGTTAACGGCTGGTGTTGTACTGAGTGGTGCGATGTTTGGTGATAACTTATCCATTATTTCTGATACGACTATTGCCTCTACCCGTTCGCAGGGCTGTCAGATGAAAGACAAGTTCCGCGAGAATATTCGTATTGCTTTACCTGCTGCAATTGTTGCTATTTTGGTGTTCGCATTTAGTAGCACTGTTACTGAAGTACCTGCAGCGAGTGATATTGAATGGTTAAAAGTATTGCCTTACATTACGATTTTAGTGTTGGCGGTATCGGGTCTGAATGTGTTCGTGGTGCTGGGTATCGGTATCTTGTTAGCGGGTGGTATTGGCCTAGTGTCGGTTGACGACTATAGTTTATCGACGTACGCAAAAGACATCTATGCTGGCTTCGGCAATATGCAAGAAATCTTCTTACTGTCCATGCTTATTGGCGGTATCAGTGAGCTAATGCGCCAACAAGGTGGCCTTGCGTATTTAACGCAAATGATTAGCCGTATTATTCGAGTCTTTAGTAAAGATCACTCGCAAGGACAAAACCTACGAGCAAGTGAGTTTGGCATTGCAGGTTTGGTTGGTTTAACGAATGTTTGTACTGCTAATAACACGGTAGCGATTATTGTTTCAGGTGGAGTTGCACGTGAACTAGCTGAAGAGAATGGTGTAACGCCTCGTCGTAGTGCAAGTTTGCTCGATATATTCTCTTGTGTGGTTCAGGGCGTTCTACCTTACGGTGCTCAAGCATTATTATTGGGGTCGGTATTTGGTTTATCGCCACTTGAAGTGGTTAGCCACTCTTATTATTGTTTCTTCTTAGCGATTGCTGCCGTTATTGCGGTTTTATTGAAGCACCCTAATCGTCAATTAGCGAATGCTTAACGGTTAATGACGTTGTACTGTTTTCATTAATTAACACTATTTATAGAAATATCAAAAGCTCTGCATTTGCGGAGCTTTTTTATGCGTGTTGCGTATACCGCGTAATTTTTGCATTTATGTAAAGTGATCTACTCAACATATTGATGAAATGAATCCGCAACTGCTGATGAATTAACTTAGACTGACGCAAGTTAAATTCTGCATGCCTTGTTAATAATCAATAACAAGGGAGTGCAGGCAGTGGAATAAAATCAATAAAAACGATTAAGGTGGAAACCATGAAGCAACGCCTATTTGCCAAAACAGCATTGAGCGCAGCTTTGCTTGCAGTACTTTCTGGTTGTGCAAGCCAAGCTGATATCGCCTCACCAGCATGGGATGCTGATAAAACGTATAAGATCACTATTCTTCATACTAACGATCATCATGGCCGTTTCTGGCAGAATAAAAATGGTGAGTACGGAATGGCAGCGCGTAAAACGCTGTTAGATGAATTGCGCACGGAAGTGCAGGCTGAAGGCGGTACAGCATTGCTTCTGTCTGGTGGTGATATTAACACTGGCGTACCAGAATCTGATCTACAAGACGCAGAACCCGATTTTAAAGGCATGAATATGCTGGGTTATGATGCAATGGCATTAGGTAATCATGAGTTTGATAACCCGCTTGAAGTACTGCGTAAGCAAGAAGCGTGGGCAGAATTCCCAATGCTATCTGCAAATATTTACGATAAAGAAACAGGCAAGCGTTTATTTCAGCCTTATCAAATCTTTGAGCAGCAAGGGATTAAAATTGCAGTCATTGGTTTAACGACCGAAGATACGGCGAAAATTGGTAATCCAGAATATATTAGCGGCATTGATTTTCGTGATCCTAAATCGGAAGCTAAAAAGTTAATTGCTGAGCTAAAAGAAACAGAAAAGCCAGACGTGATTATTGCAGCAACGCATATGGGCCATTATGAAAATGGTAACCGTGGTGTGAATGCGCCTGGTGATGTGGCGTTAGCGCGCTATGTTGATGAAGGTGATTTGGACATGATTGTAGGCGGCCACTCGCAAGAGCCCGTCTGTATGGAAGGTCCAAACATGTACAATAAAAACTTTAATCCAGGTGATGCTTGTCAGCCAGACCAACAAAATGGTACATGGATTGTTCAAGCACACGAATGGGGCAAGTATGTTGGTCGTGCGGATTTTGAATTCCAGAACGGCGAACTGGAGATGGTTAGCTATAACTTGATTCCTGTTAACTTGAAGAAAAAAGTGAAGATGCCTGATGGCTCTAAAAAGCGCGTCTTTATTCAAGACGAAATCACTGAAGATCAAGCTGTATTGTCTTTCTTAACACCATATCAAGAAAAAGGTCAGGATCAACTTAACATTAAAATTGCTAATTCTAATGGCAAGTTAGAAGGCGATCGCAGTGTTGTTCGTTTCGAGCAGACTAACCTTGGTCGTTTGATCGCGGCTTCCCACATGCAACGTGCAAAAGCAGACTTTGCTGTCATGAACTCTGGTGGTGTCCGTGATTCTATAGAGGCTGGTGATATCACGTATAAAGATGTACTAACGGTTCAGCCATTTGGCAATATCGTTACTTACACCGACATGACCGGTGCAGAAATTCTAGACTACTTAAATGTCGTGGCAACAAAGCCTGTTGATTCTGGTGCTTATGCGCAGTTTTATGGCATTTCTATGGTGGTAGAGCAGGGTAAAGTTCATGACGTTAAGATTGGTGCTAAAGCATTAGATCTTAATGCGACATACCGTTTTACTATCCCAAGCTTTAATGCTGCAGGTGGCGATGGTTACCCGAAAATTGCTGACCATACTGGTTACGTGAATACTGGCTTTGTAGATGCAGAAGTCTTGAAAGAGTTCTTGCAAGCTAACAGCCCGATTGATGTAAACGCTTATGCACCAAAAGGTGAAATCGTTTATAAATAAACGATATACAGATTAATGAGAGCGGCATCCTAGGTGCTTTTTACTATTATTAGTATTAAGCAGTAGGGTGCCGCTTTTTTATCAGTATTCCAACCTAAATAAGTGCCTGATCATCCTTGCTGGTGTTGGTTGGTGGTAAGGCATATAGTAAATGGCTTAAGCATTGTCATTTACTATAAGGGAGTCAGCTATAATGACACCAGCAATAAAGCTAGCTAAAAAGAAAGGGGTTCACTTTAATGTTCATCAATATGAACATGATCCTGCCAATACTAACTTTGGTCTAGAAGCTGCTGAAGTGTTAGGTCAAAACCCGAACCTTGTCTTCAAAACATTACTATTTTCACTTAATGGCGACCCGAAAAAATTGGCGGTGGCTATTGTGCCTGTGTCTGGCATGTTGGATTTAAAAGCTGCCGCAAAGGCGGCGGGTGGAAAGAAGGCCGAAATGGCTGATCCGCAAATAGCTGAGAAGACAACGGGCTATATTGTTGGTGGAATTAGCCCATTAGGGCAAAAGAAGCGATTACCTACATTTTTAGATTCATCAGCCCAGCCACTAGAAACAATTTGTGTGAGTGCGGGGCGTCGTGGCCTAGAAATTGAGCTAGCACCTAACGATTTATTGTCGCTAACATCTGGTCAGTTTGCTTTGATTGCAAAAGAGTAGCGAAAGAATCGATGAAGAGTCATAACCTCAATTTATTGCGTACGTTACAAGTGCTGCTTGATGAGTGCCATGTTAGTCGTACAGCAGAGCGTTTGCATATTACTCAATCGGCAGTGAGTCGACAGTTAACCCAATTGCGTGAAGTATTTAACGATACCTTGCTAATACGGGAGGGGAATCGATTATTGCTGACCCCCCGTGCAGAAGCCTTGAAACTGCAGTTAGATTCACTTTTGTCTGAGTGCAATAGCTTGTTTGAACCAGTCACCTTTCAGCCTGAACAATGGCAGGGAAAAGTGGTGCTATCGTCTTCTGATTATGTGGCGCAATATATTCTTCCTGAGGTGGTTGAGCATCTGCGCGAGCACGCTCCACTCGTTAGTGTCGCTTATCAGTTGTGGTCACCCAAGCAATTTGCTCAATTAGCTGATCTTGATATTCAATTTGTCTCTACCATGCTACCTGCTATTCCAGATGGTTTATGTGGCGAACCGATTGGGGCGGATTATCCTGTGTGTGTGATGCGTTCTGATCATCCTTTAGCGACGGTGGATTCACTGCAATTAAATGATTTTCTGCATTATGACCATGCATCAGTAACAGGCGGGGGAGATAAAGACAGCTTTGTTGATCAGTGTTTAGCTGAACAAGGATTAAGTCGAAGAGTTAAGCTATCAGTCCCTTTTTTTACTTCAGCGCTTAATACCATTTGTCGTTCTGATATGCTGTTGGTGATCCCAGAACATATTGCCGTGAATATGAAGCAACTTTTTCCTATTACCTACCTTCCTCTCCCTTTCCCTATATCTGTGCCCGAGCATAAATATTGGTTACTTTGGCACCCTAAATATAATAATGAACCGTCACATCAATGGATGCGAACATTACTCTTAACTATTATGCGAAGCTCGATGTATTCAATGCCTATGATTAATAATCATGAGGCTGATGAATTGTTTTGATTTCTAATTATAACCATTGCTTGTTAGTTTATCGCCATGCAAAAGGAGCAAAAGCATGACACTGAGTATTTGGTTTTCATTATTAATGATTTGTATGTTAGGGGCGATGTCGCCGGGGCCAAGTTTAGCGGTTGTGGCTAAACATAGCCTTGCAAGCGGAAGGCTGCATGGCATTGTTACATCGTGGGCGCATGCAATCGGTGTTGGTGTGTATGCACTACTAACATTGTTGGGCTTAGCAGTCGTATTAAAGCAGTCACCTACTGTGTTTACATTTATTTCTTATGCAGGTGCAGCTTATTTGGCTTACCTAGGGGTAAATGCACTGCGCTCGAAAGGTGGTGTGGCGGCGAAACTTTCAGCGGGTAAAAAAGCACGCTTACGTGAAGCGGCTCGTGATGGTTTGATGATTTCATTGTTAAATCCCAAGCTGGCTTTATTCTTTTTAGCACTATTCAGTCAGTTTGTTGCTGTTGGTACCGAAATGACCAGCCGTTCCATCATAGTTGCCACACCATTATTGGTTGATGGTTTATGGTATACCTTTATTGCTTTTGTATTATCGAATCCGAAGGTATTAGATAAGTTGCGTACTAAAGCTCAATTGATCGATCAATTGTCAGGTGTTGTTCTCATTCTTTTGGCAATTCGAGTGGTTATTCAAGCGTAGAGAGCAGCGAAAGACAATTGAATATATAAATTCATACAGTAAAGAAGGCTTTCTGGAACTCTCTTCGGAGAGCCTTTTTATTTGATTTTTTTAGCCTCTACCCGAAGCGTTGAGGTTATTATCGTGAAAGTAAATAGCCCTTAACGTTGGCGCTTTTGATGCTTCTCACGATTGTCGAGTTTTTTGGCTGGGCTTTTCTTTAGCATTACATACGTTGCCCCATTACCGCCGTGCTGTCGTAGTGCCGAGTGAAAACACATGATGTCAGATATTTGCTCTAACCATGTTGCGACATGGCTCTTCATCATTGCTGGTGGATCAGAACGCTCGCCCTTGCCATGAATGATAATGACAGTACGAATATCCATGCGTTGGCATTGCTTTAGAAATTGTAGAATTTCATCTCGTGCCTGTTTTAAGGTTTTACGATGAAGATCCAAGCGAGCTTGTATTTCGTATTTTCCAAGCCGTAGTTTTCTAAATACACCTTCCTGAACGCCATCTCGTTTGAACTCAATAATATCTTCAGGCTTTCGCATTATGACGTTATCAAGTGATAAATATTCAGGATCACTTTCAGTAAGGGTTTGAGCTGCTGTCTGACGTGCTAAATGTGTTTCTGTTATTTGGTATTTTTGAGTGATTTCAACTTGATCTTGTTCGAGTGGTGAAACATCGGCCATCATCTCTCGAAAGAGATCTAATTCATTATTATCTGACATGATGCTTTGGCGTTAAAGGGCTATGAGGTAATTATACGAGGCAATCTGGGAAGGATAAAGATAAAATAAACCCAGGATCAATACCGACAAGTTGATCCTGGCGCAAGTAAAATATATTGCGAAATGGCTCTAGTGAGGAGAGGGTGCTGACAACACTTTGTAAACAAAGTAGCCGCCAAAAAATAGCATTAAACCCAACGTAATAAAGATGACGATCATTGAAGAGAGCCCTACAGCGTTACCAAATAGAAGATCCAGCCAAAAATCCATGTACTTTCCTTAAAGTCGTGAGTTAGTGGCTACAAGATAATCAATGAATGAAAACGTTATGATGATTTGGATCAATGGTTGGTAAGATGTTTAATTTCTGTTTTTAATGGTGTGTTTTAGATCACTTAAGTAACGGTGTTTCCTCTGGTTTGTGTGATTGATGAGCAACTGAATCTAGAATTAAAAAAAATGGCTTGTAAAACTTGCTTAATATTCAGTGCTGAGTATTATAGGCGACCTCAACAGCACTCCTGTTGATTATGTCGGTGAATAGCGCAGCTTGGTAGCGCATCTGGTTTGGGACCAGAGGGTCGGGGGTTCGAATCCCTCTTCACCGACCACTATTATTTCTATTGGATATAAGTCGAATAGAATCAATCTGGTAAGATTTAAAATATACAATGTCGGTGAATAGTAGAGCTTGGTAGCGCATCCTTATTTTAGGTATAGCGGGCCAGAGGGTCGGGGGTAAACCTTTACCTTGGTTAGCCTCTTCACTGAGCAGTATTATTTCTATTGGATGTAAATCGGATAGAATCAATCTGGTAAGATTTAAAATATACAATGTCGGTGAATAGCGCAGCTTGGTAGCGCATCTGGTTTGGGACCAGAGGGTCGGGGGTTCGAATCCCTCTTCACCGACCACTATTATTTCTGTTTGATGCAAGTCGAATAGAATCAATCTGGTAAGATTTAAAACATACAATGTCGGTGAATAGTAGAGCTTGGTAGCGCATCCTTATTTTAGGTATAGCGGACCAGAGGGTCGGGGGTAAACCTTTACCTTGGTTAGCCTCTTCACTGAGCAGTATTATTTCTGTTTGATGCAAATCGGATAGAATCAATCTGGTAAGATTCAAAATATACAATGTCGGTGAATAGTAGAGCTTGGTAGCGCATCCTGATTTTAGGTATAGCGGACCAGAGGGTCGGGGGTAAACCTTTACCTTGGTTAGCCTCTTCACTGAGCAGTATTATTTCTGTTTGATGCAAATCGGATAGAATCAATCTGGTAAGATTTAAAACATACAATGTCGGTGAATAGCGCAGCTTGGTAGCGCATCTGGTTTGGGACCAGAGGGTCGGGGGTTCGAATCCCTCTTCACCGACCACTATTATTTCTGTTTGATGCAAATCGAATAGAATCAATCTGGTAAGATTCAAAATATACAATGTCGGTGAATAGTAGAGCTTGGTAGCGCATCCTGATTTTAGGTATAGCGGCCCAGAGGGTCGGGGGTAAACCTTT
>PJEL010001393.1_pt1 | contig 24702 bp, 17 predicted proteins | sample 1853271 | NCBI WGS metagenome assembly PJEL01 (sample SAMN08108733, study PRJNA415343) | Invertebrate metagenome, whole genome shotgun sequencing project. | host: Globobulimina | place: Sweden: Gullmar Fjord | collected 2015-08
TGATGCCGTTGTTGCGGGTAACTCTTTTGAGCAAAGCTTAGGTTGGCTATTGGGTTATGGCAGTGATGCAGTAAAACAACAGCAAGTATCTTGGATGGCATCGTATAACGCGCAGTGGCTATATGGCACACCGAATCGTCCAAGTTTACCTTCTCGATTTGAAGCTGTGGTCGGGAGTGATGTTGACTCTGCCGTTTGGGATAGTGATAGCTATTGCGCGGGTTACCAATATCAAGTGGCGTTAGAAACCACTCAAAACTGGCTAGATTCGTGTTCTGACGGATTTTTAGAGTGTAGCTCACAAAGTGGTGCTGGTACTGTTTGGTTTAAAGACAAAGATAAAACAAGCGGTAAAGAGCCTTTAAGTCATCAACAAAGTCGACGTGATTGTTTTAATTTAGACGTAATAATTCGAAACGATATTTAAGGGATTCATCATGAACAAAATTAAAAAAATCATTAATCTAAGTGCCATATTAGTATTAATCAGTGGTCAGCTATATGCATCAACACTTAGTGGTGTAGAACAAGCTTTAGTTTCAATTGACGCGCCTTTTTATAAAGTAGAACAAAAAACACTGCACTTTAGCCAGGCTATTAATAGTAGCAATGCACTTTCATTTGGAGCTAAAGCATATACAACAACGAGTGATGAATACTGGCTTGAAGTTAGTGGTAAGCAATTAAACTCAGGGATTAGGCTTGATGTTAGTCATCCAGGGGCACTAATTCGTCTTTCAGGTAAAAAGACCAATGACATTTCTGCTGTTGAGAGTATTGCTATTGACCCACAACAAATAAAATTATTAAAAGGCAAACAAACGCTGGATAGTGCGTTCAGTCAAAAAGTATCAAAACAACAATTTGCTAGTGCTAATATTTTTCCAAACAGTAGTGCCGTTAAGCTCCAAGAACACATAGGTCGAGGACAATTTAATTTAAAAGTGACACAACGGCTTAACTACAGTGAAAAGTATTTAGTGAATGTTAAAGAAAAAGGTTCAGAATATGGTTTAACTTTATCTGTTCCAGAGCAAACATTGTTAGCAGAACAAGCGTTAACGTTTGATATGGCTATGCACAACGCTAGAGGCCAGTTAACTTTTAATACGAACAAAGCCTTTATTAAAACACCCACTGGAATGATATTACCTATTAAGACAAAACTGATTGAAGGCAAACAGAGCATAGAGTTGCCTGATGTATCAGCAACAAATAGCCGAGGTGAGTTATTTGAACTACATATTAGTTCTCAGGCCAATGATAAGGGAATAATTGTAAGGCGCAGTAGTAAAGTTGCTTTTGCCATTGCTCAGCCTACAGCGAAAATGACAGGTAAAGTGAATGTTGAGGCGACACATGCCAAAGTCGAATTAAACGTTGCAAGTGAAGGCCGTTATGAAATTAGCGCTGTGGTTTCAGGTATTAACTTAAAAGGAAAGTCAGAAGCTGTAATGCTAAGTCGTTCAGCTTATTACCTCCAACCAGGTGAACAGAATGCTAAATTAATGTTTGATGAGAGCTTGCTCAAAAGCTTAAACGTTTTGCCACCATATAGCTTAAGTCAATTACGTTTAGTTGACCAAAGCAGAATGGCACTTTTACAGCAATAAGGAATGATAAAAGTAAGTATCGCTTGGTTGCTTAACCAAGCGATATTTTCATAAGAAACTTTAGATATAAGTATTCATGTTTGGATCACTATTGTTAAAAACATTTACTTTTTTTAGGCAATAATTCATAGGACCACCCACTCAATTAAACGGCTAGCCCTAGATCGGATTAGTTAAACTGACTTTGATATTAATTAGTTCGACGCTGAATGACTTCTAATATGTTGTTTTCTGGATCTAATATTTGTAAAAGATCTACTTTTAGATTCTCGTCATGATAAATACGCCCAGCCTTTATGCCTTTGCTTATTAAACACTGCTTTAGTTTTGACAGCTTAGCATCAGTATAAAAGCCAAATTTCATCACACCGCGCCAGTGTTCCGCTGACGATAAACTTTGATAATCGGCTTTATCGAATATCTTCTTTCTAGCAAATATTTCAACAACGAACTCGCCTTTTCTCATCAGTTTTCCGGTGACACTGCCATCAGGAAATGCAAATTCTTTTACGGTTTCAAGAGCAAATACTTTTTGATACCAGCTGGCTAAGGAACTGTTACTATCAGTGGCTAATGCGATGAAGTTAGGCTCTAATGTATGACCATCAAAGCAAGAAGAAGCCTGGGCTTGTCCCGTGAATAAAAGCCAAAGTACAATAAAATAATATGACTTGTTTACTGTTCTAGCTTTTTTCGTGTGTTGGACTATTTTAGTTAAAATGTTGCTCATGTTTAGGTTATTCCAAAAATTAGTGGGGTGTTTATTAAGGTTTGAAAATTATTATTTTCGTCCATGCTTTTCCGTATCGTGATATTGCCAGAGTACATTGATGATCTTCCATTTCCCGTGCTCATTTTTGATCAAATGCATATAATCTATCCAATCATCCGCGCTTAACTTCACTGATGCGACGCGTTGATCTATGTCGAGGACTTCTATTTCTGTGCGTGGCGATTCAGGGAACTTATCACCCGCTTTATTATAGTTTTTAGCCACATTAAGCATGGTGCTATAGTTGGTCTCCATAATAAACTCTGTACCATTTGGCTCTTGCCAGTAAGTACGTTTGGCCAAGTTTTTATGTAGCGCATCGGCCATAGGTTTTACTTGGCTAAGCTGCTGAGCAACTAAATAATTCCTAACAGATTGTTTGATTAATTCAAGGTCGCTGACAGGTGTCGCCAATAGTGTTGAGCTACTCGCAAAAAATAAAAGAATGCCGTAAATAATTTTCATGAAACTTCCTTGGGTATTGCACATGAACTGTCGGGCACTTTTACAAAAATTGATGTATTTTTGATAATTAAAGCGCCGGTATGATCAGTTGCGTTAGTAACTGGTAATTAAGTATCTGATTAGAACCCAATTTGGTTGGAAATTATCTGAAGATTTTCTGAAAAATACTGACTAAAGCTTATTGTTATTGACTTAAGCTTTAAAAAAGGTATTTTCAGACTTTGTTTTAATTATCATTAGTTGGCTTTTTGTGTCGATAAAGAAATACTATTTTTTACAGTGGGAGTTTGATAGTGAGCAAGACACTATTAAGCATGTTGATGAACTTACTTGTCAAAAATTAGAGCCACAAATATCGGCATTATTATGCTTATTGATTGAAAATCAAAATCAAGTTTTTTCAAAAGAACAAATCAGTAAAGCGCTATGGCCAAACACCGTTGTTGAAGAAAATAGTGTTTATCAGGTCTTAACTAAACTTCGAAGAATTCTTAACGATCAACCTAAACAGTCAACTATCATTAGAACCTTCCCTAAAAAAGGTTACCGTTTTATTGCTGAGTTACGCCAAGCAAGCCAAATAACTTTAGCGATAAGCGAAAGAAAAAATAAAGGCCCTACGCACTATAATTATATGGTGTTGTTGGTACTGTCTTTGTTATTTGGTTTTAGTGCCATCGCATATTTTTCAAGCAAGCCAGAGCAAGCTACTACAGTCAATTATGCTCATAAGGAACTTACTACAGAATTAGGTTTGGAAAGTTGGCCAGCGCCAAACCATCATGATGACAGCTTTTTGTATGTTAAAGATGCTCATCAACTCTGGATGAAAAAAACAGATAAACCTGCCGCCTTATTGCTACAAAGCGAAAACAAATTATTTTACCCTACATGGTCAGTAGCGGGAGATAAGTTTGCTTTGTGGATACTACAAAATAATAGTTGTTTACTGTCGATTCGAACGCTATCTGGAGATGAAATTAGTGCATCATCACCTGTCGCGTGTGACTATGTTGAACGAATTACTTGGCTCAATGATAATCAGCTCATCGCACTTTATCGTCAAAATGGCCGGTATAAACCGTTTCAATATGAACTATCAGCAGACCGCTTTACTGAAATTCCTTTATTATTGCAGCCTGGTGAACGACTAAAAACAGTGGTAAAAGCATGGCATGATAATATTTACTACGTTGTTATCAACGATGAATATAAGAGTCGATTAATCGATAGTAAAGGAATCAGTGTTGTGCAATGGCCGCATCCGGTTAAATTTGCTGCCTTTGATAGCTACAACCAACGCTTAATTGTTAATGACGAAACTAAGCACTTAGGCTTGGCAAGTATCGGTATTGAAGGAGATAAACAGTATATTGCCCAAACAGCGAAAGGAGTATTTTCGGCAATTAATACTGATGCTGACGGAGGCATTTACACAACAGTCGAGAACTGGCAAGTCAATATACGAGATAAAGATAATTTACCGATATTTTCCAGTACTAGTTTAGATTATTTGCCTGTGAGTAATGTCCTTGGCGAAACTGCATTTATGTCTCGGCGTGGCGGTTTTTGTCAAATATATCTACATAACAATGGAGAAGTGGCACAACTTTCACGTTTTGATAATTATGATACGGTAAAGTTTGTCCAATGGAGTCCCGATTTAAGCTTAATTTTAACCAATCGCGATGATAGTGCTTATATCTATAACCGAAAAGGCTTAACCCAGAGTTTTCCTTTGGTGACAACTAACTTACCCGTGAGTTTTGGTTGGCTGTCTAATAACAAAATATACAGTTTCGACGGTGAGTATATTCGCTATTATTCGATTAATGGCGAAAAAATAGCGGAATTTAAAGTCATTGCAGATTATCTGTTTTATCAAGCAGATGAAAAGGCTTGGTGGGTATTTCAACAAGGCCAACTCTTTGTCGTAAAGGGCGAATTACTCAATATGGAAAAAATTACCAGTCAATTGACGTTAACTGAGCAGCAGGCGAGTAAAATTGTCGATGTTAGGATTTTGGCTGACACCATGTACTGGAAAAGCCGACACTTGCATCAAGATTTTATTTGGCAATATAAAATAAAAAGCCAAATGCCAGTAGAATTAGTTAAATCCGGTCGATTTATTTGGAACTACGATGTTAATGCTGATAGTGAGTTAACCGTGGCGGTGAAAGAAAATATTGAAGGAAATATTTATTTGTACACGCAAAGTGAATAATTAGCACTCGAGTAGTTAAACTTGCTCAATTATGCAGCCATAGTTCGCTATAACTGCATAAAATGTCTTGATCTCTAGAAAATCATGTTCCAATCTAATTGTAATAAAACATGTTGTTTTATTTATTTAATTTAGTTTTAAAGTTAGCTAATGCCTTTTGATGTGATGCAATACTGCTAGCTCTATGGTGGTTTTTAATCGCTGTAGCTAGTGCCTGCTCATAAGCCGATAATGCGTGTTTTGGCATGGCCAGTTTTTCATAAATATGAGCTAAGTTGCGTAATGCTCGACCTGAAGTTGGGTGCTCTTTAACACTGAGTAATGAAAGTTCTATTGCTTCATCATTTTGTTGTCGATCAACATAAAGCAAAGCCATATGGTCTAATACGCTAATAGGAATAATCGAAGGTGTTCGTTGAGCATATTGTATTTTTAACCCCTCTATCCCACCCTTTCTTTCAAAATCGAGCGTGTTTTTAAAATGTGGCGTCGCCCATGAAGCATAATATTGTTGTAAGTTGTTATAAGCTTGTCCCATAGAAATAGAGCCATGAGACTCTTCTTCATGTTTACTAAATTGCCATTTTAGCTCTTGTATTGGTTGCTTTTTTAAATGATAAACCAACTCTTCTACGCCTTGGTTCCAACCTTCATTGGCAACACTGAGATAGAGTTTTTTATTAATCGCTTTTTTACTCTTAGAAAGCTCATTGGCTTTTTCTACCAGCTGAAAGTCACTGTAGTAAATACTTGGGCTAATAGAAAAATAGCCATCAAACTCTTCGGGTTGCTCAAAAAGTGCTCTAATAACAAATTCACCGCCCATAGAGCTGCCCATAAGTAAGTTTTCACCATTCGTTGCATAGGTCTTTTCTATGTAAGGTTTCAACTCGGTAGTGATAAAATTCAAGAATGCTTTCGAGCTTGCTAAGATACTTAAATCTGCGGTTCGATTTTTGTTAGTTTCAATACCGACTACGATCATTTTTGGTATACGTTGTGAAAAATCAGCTAAATCATCAGTAATAGCGGCGGTTTTTTGCATTTTTCTTTTACCATCCGGAATATAAAGCACGGGATACTTATTGCTTTGAGCTGAATAGCCGTTAGGTAAGTGCACATAAAAAGTTCTTACTTCATTCAAGATGGTTGACTGAAAAGTAAACTTTTCAGCAATAACCATCGATTCGGTGCTCTTCGATACCACAGATTGACTTGCTGATACACTAGGTGCTGAGCAAAGTAGCGCAGCTAATGTGAACGGTAGTAATATTTTGTTATTTAGTATTCTTGTTATCTTCATATTCTTTATCTCTAATTTTTATTCTCGTGAAAATAGCGCTAAATTGATAAACAAATTTTAAAGCTATTTTCATCTTACTAATTATTCACATGAAAGTGAGTCAACAGGTTTGGCTGAAGCTGCTCTAACAGCGATAACCATAACGGTGACATAAGCGATAATTAAGCTAAACAATGCACTGAGCAGGTATGCGCTATAGGGCATATCAATGCGATAAATAAAACCATTTAACCAATCTCTCATCAGGAAGTAGGCAACAGGCAGTGCGATCACATTCGCTAATGCTACTAAACTCGAGAATTGATTCACTAACATAAAACATAACTGTGCTGTACTTGCGCCCAATACTTTACGTATCGCTATTTCCTTTACGCGTCGTTGAGTATTAAATGCTGCGAGTCCAAACAAGCCAATTGCTGTCACTGCGATAGCTAAAAAGGTGAAAACGTTAAGTAAACTTGTTTGCTGATTTTCATTGCGATAAGAAGCAGAAAATAAATCAGTTAACCAATCATATTTAAAAGCTAAGCTACCGTTTAAGCCTAGCCAAATTTGCTCCATATCTTTCATGGTTTGCAAGCTAGCGACGGCTTTAAATCTGATCGCCGTCCAACGTAGAGATAAATCCTGAGGTTGCCCTGAAAGTACGTAAATCATCGGCGGGATGGCATTTTTTGCATTGATATAATGACTATCTTCAACGACAGCAATAATTTGGTGATTATGCAATCCGTCGCCACCACCGCCACCTAAAGTTACCATTTGGTCGATAGCTTCTTCGGGGCTCCAGCCTAATGTGGTTGCCAGTGATTGATTAATGATTAGTTTACCTGTTGATGTCTGCCAGTCGTTTTCATTTTCTTCATAAACATCATTGATATAGGCTTTAGAGAAATCACGTCCCGATAGCAACTTAATACCAAATGTTTGGAAGAAATCAAAACTTACGGGATTACTACCAACCCAAATTTCATTGCTAATGTCGTTGCTAGGTCTAACAACATTTGACGTTCTTGTTGGTTTTGTTGGTACGGTATGCGACATGGTTGTAGAAATAACATCGGGATGTCTAACCGCTTGTGCTTTGAAAGCATTAAATATATCTGCGCCTCGACTGACAATAATGACATTCTCACGCTCAAAGCCCTGCGGCATGTTTTTAACATGCTGCATTTGCCAATTAACAATTAAACTAGTGACGACTAAAAATGCGGCAATGCCAAATTGTAGTACGATCAATGATTGACGTAGTAGAACTCCTGACTTTGAGCTTGCTACTAAACCTTTTAACACGTGTGCGGGTGACAAGTTACTGAGATAGAAAGCGGGATAACTTCCTGCCGCAATGCCAACAAAAATAGATAAACCGAATAGTTGAGCAATAAATTGCAAAGAAAATGTTAGGCTAATTTCAGCATTCATCAGGGTATTAAATGCTGGCAGTGCTAGTTCAACTGTCAGTACGGCTATGAGTGTCGCTAAAGCAGTTAATAAAATGGCTTCTACTAAGTACTGTGTGATCAATTGATTTTTACTTGCCCCTAATGCTTTACGTACCCCAACATCCTTACCTCTGCGCATTGCAGCAGCGGTAGATAAGTTAGTGAAGTTGACGCAGGCAAGTACTAAAATCATGAAAGATATAACACTGAATATGGTCACCATAACGGCACTGCCTGGCGGGGTTAAACTATAGGTAGTGACATTGTTTAAATAGATATCTAGCAATGGCTCTATGACCACTCTATTGGTTTTAAATGATGATGAGCCTTTTGCTCGTTGATCATAATAATCGCTTACTAATCGCGTTAAGTTATCTATCGTCGAGCCATTGTCGATTTTCGCAAAAGTAACGGTAGCGTTATAATTCCAGCGTTCTTGCCATGCCTGACTTGGCAATAAGCTGAAATAGCTTTCCATCGGCAATACGAGTGTTAGTGGCATCGTATGAGGTGTGTTACTTTTTTTAATAACACCCGTTACCTGATGTTCTTTACCGTTAATGGCTAATCTTTTACCAATAATGCCTTGGCGACGAGCAAAGTATTTCACCGCGGTATCTTCATGCAATATTAAGCTGTCAGGGGCATTTAGTGCGGTTAGTATGTCGCCTTCAATGAGTTCAAAGTCAAAAAACTCAAAGTAATTGCGATCAACAAATAAGCTCTTTTCAGCATAAACACTTTGTAAGTGCTTTACTGAAACACCACCATCAGAAACTCGAGTTGCGTCATTAATTTGTTGAAAATTACTCGTTAATTCTTTAGATAGTCTTAATGGTGTAGCAGCTTGAGGTTTATTCTCATCACGAATAAGGTTAATACGATAAATTTCTTTCGCTGCGGTAAATTGACTGTTAAAACTTTTTTGATGATCAACATAAAGTTGAATTAAGACAAAACAAGCAATACCGATAACTAAACCAGATAATTGAATAAAACTGGTCAATTTGTCTCGGTAAAAATTGCGCCAAGCGACAATAAATAATAACTTAACCACAAGACACCTCCGCTAAATCAGCTGCGAGTGTCTGTTGTTGAACAGCTTCATCTTTTAGTACTTTACCGTCAAGTAATTCTAGCACTCGAGTACCGTAGCAAACATGCTCTGGCGCATGGGTTACCATGACGATAGTAGAACCTTCTTGGTTGAGTTCTTGTAAAAGTCTCATGACTTGTTCAGAGTTTTTGGAATCCAAGTTACCTGTTGGTTCATCAGCTAGGATTAGATCTGGTTGTGTCACTATCGCCCTAGCAATAGCCACACGCTGTTGTTGACCACCCGATAACTTTGCAGGTAAATGCTTACGTCGATGCATAATGTCTACCCGTTGCAATACTTTATCGACTAAGCGTTTACGCTCTTCTTTTGGTACTTTGTGATAGTAAAGTGGCAGTTCAATATTCTGCTCTACGGTTAATTCATCGATTAAATTAAAGCTCTGAAAAATAAACCCTATGTGTTGTTTTCGTAGCACTGCACGTTGTTTTTCACTCGACTGATCAACTTGATGACCAATAAAGTTAAAATCGCCTTGGTCAATACTATCCAGCATTCCTAATACGTTAAGTAAAGTTGATTTACCACAGCCAGACGGCCCCAGTATTGATAAAAATTCACCTTTGTTAATGGTTAAGCTCATGTTGTCGATAGCCACTGTTTCCACTTCATCACCGATAAATGAACGGCTAATATTATTGAATGTGATCATTTTTATTCCTTAACTTTTTATTTTAATGAGTTGTTTGATTTGTTCGTTCAACGTTAGTTTGTCGTTGAAAGATTGAGCTGCACGGCATCAGCAAAGCTGGTGTATGATGATGTAATGACTTGTTCACCTGCTTGTAGGCCAGAAATTACCTCAATGGCTTGTGGATTTTTACGACCAAGGCGGATGTTACGTTTAGTGGCTGTGTTGCTAGAGGAGTCAATAACAAATGCCCAACTACCAGCGGTGTTTTGCATAAAACCACCGTTGGCGATTTGTAGTTTTGATTCACTTGAAGATAAGTTGAATTTCAATTGCAGGCTTTGACCAAGCCTTAATTGTTCGACTAATTTTGTCTCAGATAACAAGAAGTCGACTTTGAATTTTCCGTTGTCGATGCCTGGATAAACTTTGGCAACAGTTAACTGATGGTTTTCTTGATTTAGTGTAAAGCTTGCAGTTTGAGCTTTATTAACTCGGCTAATATAAAATTCATCAACTTGAGCACTGACCTTATATTGTTCAATCAAGTCAACCTGACCTAAGCGTTCACCGTTACGTTTAGATTCACCGACTTTGGCATCTAGAAAAGTTAATTGCCCAGCACTTGGTGCACGGATCACTAACTTATCTAAGCTTGCTCTGGATATAGATAAATTACTTTCTAAGGTTTTGATACTTTGTGCTAGTTGCTCAAGTTGTTGTGTTTGCAAAAGCGCTTCTTTTTCTTGGCTTTCTTTGACGGTTTCACGGTACTTTAATTGAAATGCTAATTCGTCTTGTACATCTTCAAATGCTTGCGTAGAAATTAGTTTTTTGGCAATGAGTGTTTTATTGCGGGCAAATTTTTTCTCTAATCTCAGCACTTCGAAATCTAGCTCGATAACATCACGTTTTAGTTTTAGTTGGTTTTGTTCTAATGCCAAGCGCGTATTACGCATATTATTAATTTGCTCTGACACTTCTGCTTCACGTGCTAGTACATTAAGTTGTAAGTTGGTATTGCTTAGTTTGAGAATCTTTTGGCCTTGCTCAACAATGGCGCCTTCTTGAATGAATACTTCTTCAACACGACCGCCATCAATCGCATCGATAAAAATAGTATCTTCTGGTTCAACAACACCGCGTAAAGGTAAAAACTCAGCAAATTGTGCTTGCGCCACTTTACTAATAACCAAGTTTTGCGTGGCTACGTTATAAGTTTTTCCCGTCGAGTTTGTTGTATTACTTGTGGCGTAAACGGCACCAGCGACACCACAGGCGATTAATATTGCTAATATTTTTTTAGAGTTGTTATTTGATGCTTTCTTACTAACGGGTTTATCCATGATGACACCTGCTGGTTAAATGTTGAGTGCAGTGTCATGGATTTACTTGGTGAAAGAAGGAACAAAGGGGGACTTAAGCGTGATTGATAATGAAAAAGTTATGACCATCAATATGGTCACAACTTTAACTGTTTTAAATCAAGTGGTTGAGTTGCTTTTGACTGATGTGAGTGTTAAGTCAATATTGACTACTGACTAACTGTTCGCATGATATCAGCGACGGACTGACTCATTTTTGTGTATATGATCCCGTCATCATTACTGTCGAAATCACTTTTTGTTAGATGAGAAAACCAAGCTTTTTGGTATTCGAGCGGTTGGTTAATGCTGTAAGCCAATAACTCGCTTTTTGGGGCCGGACTTTGGCATACGATAGCGCTGCCTGATTGCTGCAAATTGATCTTTCGATTGATAAAGCTAGGGCTGCAAAAGAGCTCTGTTGCAATCGGCTGCTCACTGAGGTTTTTAAACTTCATAATTTGCCCGCTATCATCAGACATAAGATAATAATGTTGGTCTACGCTTGAGTAAACACCGCCCTGATAACCTATTGGTAACGATGATAGCTGCTGGCTATCAATTTGATATTGCATGAAGTACCAGTCATTATTTTTAACTGTTGAAAAAAGTAAAGTGCCTTCATCTCGCCAACTCAAACCACTAACCGCTGTGTTTTCAAGTGGTAACTGCTTAACTTTATGGCTATTGGTATTAACGACGAAAATCTGATTATCAGCCAAAATAGCAAGCTGATTATCGTTCGGAGAAAAGGCTAGATGAAAAATTTTTACCGGGTTATTAAAAAAAGTTAACTGTTGTGCTTTTTCTACGTTATTGGCATTAATAGCCGCGATATACACTTCGGCTTTAGTGGAGCGTTTAGAGACAAAAGCATATCGGTTGGAGTTATTTGCCAAGGTCGGTAAATAATCCATTACTGACGAATTATCTAGCGGGAACGAAACTGCAGCTTCTTGTGTGTTTTTAACTTGCTTAGCAGCTTGGTAGAACAGGTCTCGGTTGAGTAAATAAGAAACAAAACTAAAGTCAGTGCCATTATTTATTCGCGACACATGTTTGACTCGTGAAGTGTTACTTGCCACGACAGCAAGTGTTTCACCGGCTAAATTACTTTGCCATAAAGCATAAGCAGGATGAGGTGATGGATGTACGATAGTTTCGTTATCATGATGCCAATTCACAGACCGCATTAAATAAGGTAATTTTGCCGTTTGACTTAGTTTAGTGCTGGCAATATCTAAGGTATAAATACGTGTTTGTGGTGCGAACTCACTATTAAGTATTACTAAACGCTCACCATCAGGTGATATATCAAAAGAATAATTGCCTTGGCCACTAGTAATTGGCTGATTGATAATATCTTTTTGTTGATTAGTTAGATCAACACGAAACACTTGATATCCATTGGTTTTAGATTGTCGATCATTGAAATACAAATGACGACCATCAGGAGAATAGATAAAATGTGGGCTGCTATCTGCGGTACATTCACTGATTTTTTGCCATGACTCTTTGTTTTTTATATCGTCTAATAGAGCTGAAAAAATAATGCAAACATGATTATGTTGGTATAAAAAAGCGAGTTTGTTTTCAGTAGGTGACCAAACTGGCTTCGACAAATCTGCTCTTGAATGAGTAATGCTTTTGATGGTTTTGTTTTTTAAATCTTCAATATTAATGTGATCACGTTGGCCTTTACCTTGTTTGGTATAGGCTAACTTAGTTAAATCAGGCGAAACTGCAGGGTAAACCTCTTCACCTATCTTTCGTGTTAAGGGCTCTATCTGTTTAGCGGTAATTTTTTTTGCCGATTGAAAGTCGCTAGCATAAAAAAATAGGCCAATTGATAACAGCACTATCGTTAAAATGATCACTTTAAAAGCTGAGTTTTTTCCCCACAAGGGTTGATAGCTGTGTTTGCCACTTGCTGCATGGTTTAAGGTTGGAGTACTTAGTGTTTCATCCGTGCTTTGTCGATTATCGTTATCCGTTAGTGCTATGTGCTCTGTCGCTGTAAAGTCGACAACCATTCGGTAGCCTTTACGGGGTACTGTAATGATAAACTTAGGATTTTTAGGATCGTCGTCCAATACTTTTCTTACTTTTACTAGTGTGCGGCTAATGGCATTTTCTGTAACAATGGTGCCACTCCATACTTGCTCCATCAATTCATCTTTACTAATAACTCTGTGTTGGTTTAAACAGAAAAACACCAGCAGATCATAAACTTTGGGCGCCAGTGCTATTTGTTCACCTGACTTAATAAGTAGTTGATTATCGGTATCGATGTAAAGTTCATTGAACTGAAGATAGCGCAACGCGACTCCTTGCATATTATTTTTATTATTAGCGTAAATATAGTACTGCACTTTTGGCAACTTCGTAAGTAGAAAATTCCTATCACTCGATCTATTTTGGTAACAAAATAAGTAAATACTTAAGCGCTAACTTTTCTGCTAAACACTTGATTTTAAAGTTGGTCATAGCTCAGTCACAATTTTTTCATCATTATTCCTTACTTGTTCATTTCTTTTAGCCTTTTGTTATTTATCTTAGCTATTCAAATAAATTAGAGGAAAAATATAATGCGAAAAAATAAGTTCATTATGCAAAAGATAATGAGTCCATTATTGATGTTGTTTTGGTTAGTTTTGAACAATGCAGTTGCTAGCTCGCCAGTATCAATAAAGCCAGTTAATGGTGAACGAGTGCTTATTGTAGTTTCAAGTCATGAGAATGGCTTTTGGTTACCTGAAGTACTAGAGCCTTATCAACTATTGGCTGAAGCGGGGTTTAAAATAGATATCGCAAGCCCAAAAGGTGGAAAAGGTGCAGCACGAGGTCGACTATCAAAACAGCAGTCGCTGTGGCTTGAACATTCGACGTTAAAGGCACAATTGCAGCAAAGTATTCCATTATCGGAGCTAAATAGTGAAAACTATCGTGCAATTTACTTTGCCGGCGGTGCAGGCCCGATGTTTGATTTAGTTGATAACGCAGCTGTAAATAAAGTGACGCGAGAAATTTATGAGGCTGGAGGAGTTGTTGCTGCAGATTGTCATGGCCCAGCGGCATTGCTCAATGTCAGGCTATCCAAAGGTAAGCGGCTTATTGCTGATAAAGAAGTCACCGGAAAAGCTAATATTGAAGAAGGTAGTTGGGCAAGAAGAAGCTATCCATTTTTGTTGGAAGATAAATTAACTGAGTATGCCGGTAAGTACAGCGCGAAAGCAAAAGGGCAAGTTCATGTTGTTATTGATCAACGTGTAATCACTGGACAAAATCCTGCATCTGCTGCGCCTATGGCTAAGGCACTGATTTCTCAATTGCAGAGATCGACAGGGCTAGCGATGAAATAATATGATGATGTAGATATTTTCCCATTCAACAATGGCTTATAGGACGTTTATAAGTAAGCATTTGTAAGCAAGATATAATCTTTTAAATTCAAAGTGATATATTGACTGATGACTGTGTCGCTAGTCGTATATCATTTTTTTCATCAGTACCAATGACTGTGCTTACTTAGCCTTACAAACATCAGCCTCATGGTTTTATACACTGTTTACAATAATCAAACAGTGAAGGTTAAATATCATGAATTATAGAAATATTGTCATTAGTACGATGATCATTGGCGCTCTTAGCGCATGCGGTAGCAGCTCAAAAAAAGTGTCCCCCGCACCAGTGCCAACTCCAGCCCCTGTGCCGACTCCCACCCCCACCCCAACACCGACCCCAGACTCCACACCAAATGAACTGGGGATATCTGCAGTGCCGGAAGCACTTAAAGGGACTTACACCGCAGCGTTAAAATTTGATCGTTATACCAAGGTAGATACCCCCAATGGTGGCGTTATTCATATTGTCGTGCAAGACGGCGTGTTAGATAACCAAATTGTTCGTTCACGTGCCATTTTGCAACATTTTTTAACGGATTATCCTGGCTCAGTCTACGGTGCGAATAAAAGTGCAGTAGCAAATAAAATGGCTGAAAACAATGCCACTTTGTTGTTATTGAACGGTGTTGATGATGGCACCAATGCCGCTGCAGAGCTTGATGGACAACCACTTTATTATGGTGAAATGCAAGTTGAAGGACATAGCTGGTATGTTAATCAAGACTACAGCCACCGTGATGCCTCATATGAAGAAATTCTACATATGGTGCATGATTATGGTATTGGTGTTGACCAAAACCCTACCTTTGTTGGTGCAGGTGCTGATTTTCAAAATGAGATTAGGGCAGCGCAAGTTAATGCTTCAGCAGCTAACTTATGGGGCATCGGTGCTGCAGATTGGATTGCAGAATTGACGGCAGAAAATAGTTTAAGCCAAGAGTACCTAGCGGCAGTTATTGATGTTTATTATGGCTTATGGGGATCAGATACTGAAAGCAGTACGCATGGTATGAATGGCTTGTACGTAGCGAAAGTGCGTAGTGATATTATGCAGGAAGATCCACAAGGTGTGACCCTACTAGACAATAAATTTTTCCATCCTTATTTAACTTATAACGCTCGTATTGATGAAAGCTTCACGGGAGACTTTAGTTTGGCTTTTAATCCAGAAATAAAATACAGCCATCATTCTCAGTATTTAAAAGATGTCACGTTAACTGGGGCAAATGACAGTAATATTATAGTTAATCAACTAGATAATAATATTACTGGTAATACAGGAGTAAATACTGTGACCTTTTCAGGCAGTTCTGCTGAATATAGCCTGGCTAACGAGAATGATGTAGTGACCGTAAAAGATATGCAAGATAATCGAGACGGTACTAATACTTTAACAGCTGTTGAGAAAATAAAATTCACAGATACAACTATTGAGGTTAATAGCTTGTAGTGAAAAAAGTAAGGATGTTTGTTTTATAAAGCAAACATCCTGTGATTAAAAATCAAAACCGACAAAGTTATGGTATATAGGAATCTGTACCACTGTATGAAACTTGATAACCAATATCGTCCAGCATTGCCAATGTTACCGCGCCAAAAATAGTACCGTTGGCCATAAACTCCTTTGTTAGTGGCGGGATTTCACTACCGTTCTCAAGCACTCGCTTGTTATCTTCTTGCAAAATATAATCGTATAAATGGCCACCATCATCACTCATAGGAACAAAGTCGAAAGATGTTCCGTATATTTCATTATATTTTTTCACTGCGATACTATTATCAATTCTAAACACGTTGCCTTTATATGTTGAATCCTGCTTTGTATAAGCTTCAGTATATGAACCGATACCAATGATATGCCCCATTTCGTGCAATATATTGGCATAAAATTCAACAGGGTCGAATCCTTGTGTATAGGTATGATTCCCAATAGTTAACTCTCCACTGGTAGGTATCATAAAGGCACCTATTTGTTCTTCGGAATCGGGGCCTGCTTCGCCATTGCCACCAGCAAGGGCTTTAACGAAAATTTTCATTTTAATAGTATGTAAGATTTTTCCGTCGACGCCAGTCAAGGCAGATAACCACTTATTCGCCGCATTAATATAGGGTTGTTGTAATTCACTACTCCAATTTTCTTCAATATTGTTTTGCAGTGATAACTTATTCATAAAAATGAGTTCAAAAACTAAGTTTCCATTGGTAACAGTTTTGGTAATATTTTTTGGTGTCGTTGGTGTCGTTGGTGTCGTTGGTGTCGTTGGTGTCGTTGGTGTCGTTGGTGTCGTTCTCGAGTTCCCACCACAGCCATAAAGACAAGTGATAACACCAAGAGCAACTAAACTCATTTTTTTTAATTTGCAGATATTCATTTAATTACCTTTTTTGCAGATAGTAGAATTAATGGTTAAGCCATTTTATTGCGGATAGTCGAGCTCTTAAGTAAGCCTATGTAAGCAATGACAGTGATATGCCTTGGCGGTGTTGTGCAGGCGATGGTGTAGGATAAATAAGCGCTTGCTCAGAGGTTTGTCACCTATGGCTTTTTGATGTGAATAAATGAAGGTGTTTGTATTTAATGCTGCTTACAATCCCTTACGTTAGCCAAAAATAATTGCTTTACACTTACTTCTCTTCATATAAAAGGGCAAATAAGATGGAAATCAAACACGATCAAAATAGCTTAAATATGGTGCAAAATGTAGAGATTAAAACACAGAAAACTGATGCGGTATCAATAGAAAAAGCAAATAAGAACCAAGTTGATGGTGATAACAGTAAAGCTTCCGCATCTAGTGTGCAGCTTTCTTCTGAGGGAAAGCTAGTACAGGCCATTGATGAGACTTCAGAAAAAATTGATAGCATACTTGAAAAACACCTGACGACAGAGCAAAAGCAAAGTTTAGATGGCATTTATAAACAACTGGATGGTTTATTTGAAAGTGATAACTTATCCCAACAACAGGAAAAAAAAGTAGAGGCTTTGTTTGAGCAAGCAAATAGTATTTACAATACTAGCATTGAAAAACTATCCAGTGGTGAGCATGAAACTATCGATAAGCTGTCGAATAAGATGGACAACTTATCAGCGCAGTTAGCGCAATCTGAAACTAGTAATGTCGCAGTGGGTAAACAAACCAATGATGGTGGGAATGCAAAAGATTCTGAAGCTGCTCAAAAAGCTATAGCCAATAATGGTAGCGAATTGTCAGAGGTTGCAGCTAGCAAAAAAAAATCTAAGAAAAATGCACTTACTGTCACGCAACTCAATGCACTTTCAGTGGCAGAGCTTAATAAACTATCACCAAGCCAAGTAAAAAAACTTAATACCAAACAACTGAATAAGTTGAATGCTAGCCTGCTGAATACGCTTGATTTACCACAACTTAAACAGCTATCAAGCGGCAATATTGCAAAGCTCAACCAAACGCAGCAGGAAAAATTAACCTAAGGTACATATAGCAGATGTGACCTTAGTCGTTTTTTTTGATCAAGTTGAAGAGTTAGTTTGTTATTAATGAAGAGAACGCAATTCAGCTATTGCTTGGCTTTTGAGTGATGTTATTCTTGTACATATACAAACGCTAATTGATAATCATTCTCATTGTCGTTATCATTAGTGTATATATACTAATGAGGATAATAAAGGTGCAACAATTTCGTTTTTCACTACTTGCTGTCGCTTGCGCATCAGCTTTTTTTTCTGGATCTACATTTGCTGCTGAACAAGACGAAACGCTGAAAAACAAGGATATGGAACATATCACTGTTTACGGAAGACAGAACCAAGTTGTTATGAACTCTGGCTTGGCAACAAAATCAGATATGTCGTTAATGGAAACGCCAGCGGCTGTTGTTATTGTTGATGAGGAGTTAATTACTGCGCAAGGTGTTAGTAACCTGCAAGATTTGGTGCGAAATATTAGTGGTGTAACTCAGGCTGGTAATAACTATGGCATTGGTGACAACTTGGTTATTCGTGGTTTGGGGGCAAACTATACCTACGATGGCATGTATGGTGGCGCAGGACTTGGTAATACATTTAACCCAACACGCTCTTTAACGAATGTTGAATCTGTAGAAGTACTTAAAGGCCCAGCGACAGGTTTATATGGTATGGGTAGTGCTGGTGGTGTTATTAACCTTATTGAGAAAAAACCTGAATTTGCAAGTCGTCATGATATAGGTGTTGAGATCGGTCAATGGGATAGTTATGCACTCAATGTTGATAGCACTGGCGGCTTAACTGATAAACTTGCTTACCGTATTGTTGCGCAATCTGCACGCAGCGATGGTTACCGAGACATTGGTACAGATCGTGACGAGATTTATAGCTCATTAAAATACGTATTTGATGAACGCCAAAATTTAATGTTCTCTGCTTCTTATATCAAAGACGCTATTGCCGTTGATTCCATTGGGCACCCTATTCGAATTTATAATGCTGAGTCTGTTGATGGCAAAACGGCGGGTGAAATTAGCTGGGAAGACCTGATTAACGACCCGGAAGGTAAAGGTATTCAACTTAGTGATGAACAAAGGCAACAGCTTGCCAATTCTTTAGCCGCAAGTGATGGTTTAACGCCGTATAAATTTGGTCATAACGGTATTATCTCGCCAATGGCGAAAGATAATGAAGGTGAAGAACTAAGATTTAAGTTAACGCATAATATTTTCTTAACGGATAACCTGTTTTTCAATCAACAGTTGCAATATCGTGACTATGAATCAGGATTCTCTCGTCAAACGGGCGCCTTTAATTATGTGTATTGGAATCGTAGAGGCACTATCAATGCAGATCCTCGAGCGCCACTAGTTGAAGATGGTGTACTTTATCCATTTGCAGCTCGACGCCAAGAATATCGCCAAGTTGAAGCAGATGAGTCGTCTTGGCAGTACTTTGCTGATCTCAGGTATGATTTTGAATTTGCCGGTATAGATAATGAACTGTTGGTGAATGCAAACTATGAAGATCGTGATATTCGCTTTAAACAGTATTCAATTTATGATGCTGATAAAGTGATAAAAAATAAAGCTGGCGATGTTATTTATCAAGGTGTATTGCCATATATCTATGATATTCGTAACCCAAACTGGGCTGAAGGTTCATTTGAAGACCATGACCCGTTAATGACCAGTAATTACAACAAAAAAGTAAATGCTTGGGGAGTTGGTATTCAACACGTTGGCTATTTTACTCATGGTATTACTACGCGAGTTGGTGTGGCATTTAACGACATTAAGCAAAGTTATCAACATCTTGGTGTTGATGCCCGTTATCGAGCTAGTGCTGCTGAGCCAACACCTGAGGCGGATACTAGTGATGATGGCATTACCTATAATTTAGGTGTTACTTATATGCCGACCGATGATTTATCTTTTTTCATTAACCACTCTAAAGGTCGTACGGCCTACAGTATGCTTGGTGGTGTGAAAGGTGATGGCTCTGACAGACAAGACTCGGAGTCAATCAGTGATGACTTAGGTATACGTATCAAGGCATTTGAAGATCAAATGTTGGCATCTTTAATTTTCTTCAAAAGTTCTCGTACTAACTTACAATACTCCAATCCTGATTATGATGAGGGTGTTTCAGCGCCAAACGTGCCGAAAAACTATTACGATGGTAAAGAAGAAACTACTGGTGTTGAGTTAGATGTAAATGCTCAGCTGAACGAACAGTGGAGACTCAATGTTAATGGTGTTTACCAAGATGCACGTGATAAAAAAGACCCAACTCGAAGTAGTTATGATACGCGCCAGAAAGGCGTTCCTTATGTTACGGCGAGTACTTGGCTAACTTATGGTGCTAACTTTTTCTCACTTGCTAGACCTGTTGATATTAGCTTAGGGGTCAAATATGTTGATGATCGCAGCACCAATACTAGTTCGTTTGGTATCCCTGAAGGGTATGTACCAAGCTATACCGTATTTGATACTGCTATCAGCTATCAAGCCGATAACTGGAAGGTGCAGTTAAATGTGAATAATGTCTTTGATGAGACTTATTACAACAAGGCAATGTTCTTAGGTGGTATGCCTGGCGAAGAGCGCAATACCAAATTGACGTTTAGTTATCAATTATAATTATTGTGAGCTGAGAAGATAAAACGCTTTAACAAGCTAATTTTGTTTTACTAAATAAAAAGCCAGTTAGATATCGCATGCACTGGCTTTTTCAATGGTGATTGTTGAATTAAAAAGATTAACTTGTTTATTGAGCTTTAACTTTAGTACCAATCCTTTTCGTAGGCCTTACTGCCAAATATAACACTAGCTTTTGCGGTGTTGGCCAGTGTTTTGTCTAACCGTTTTCGAGTAAATTTATTATTTTTATAGTCGAAGTTTAACGGTGCCTTTTGTGGTTGCAATATGGTGACCGAGTCGTTGGTCATATAGGCAAAGTTTTTATCGTATTGCATCATAGCTCTTAGCTTATTTACTGGAATATCTTGCGTCATATCATGCCCTAGCATGGGGGTTTCTCCACTGGCACCGATAAGTGACAATAAGGTTGGCGCAATATCAATATGACTAGTTAAACGCGAGTCAGCTTTAGGGATAATGTCTTTGCCTAAAATCACACCTGGAATTCTAAAATGCTCAATAGGTACTAAGCTTGCGCCTGCGACTCTAGAATCATGATCGGCAATCACGATAAAAACGGTGTCTTGCCAATAATTTGATGTTTTGGCTTTGTTGAAAAACTTTCCTAAAGCGAAATCAGCGTATTTTACTGCGTTATTACGGGTGTTTTTTTCATCATCGTACTGTTCTATTTTATTGTCTGGAAATTCATAAGGGCTATGGTTGGAACTAGTAAATACCAAGCTAAAAAATGGTTGGTCATTGCTTGCTAGCTTTGTTAATTCGATATCTGCTTGGTGAAATAAATCTTCATCTGAAGCGCCCCAAGAGCCTTCAAAATCAATATTATCAAAACTAGGCGAGTCGACAATTTCTTTAAAACCATTGCCTAAGAAGAAGCTTTTCATATTATCAAAATGGCTCTCACCACCATATATAAATTGCGTGTGATAATGCTGCTTAGCAAGAAAATCAGCAATGGTGAAAAAATTTCTCTGGGATTTATTTAATTTAACTACCGCTCTTGCTGGTGTTGGTGTAAAGCCTGTAACAACGGCTTCTATCCCTCTCACTGAGCGAGTACCGGTTGCAAATAAATTGGAAAAATTCCAACCTTCGCGCATTAACTGATCCAAATTTGGCGTTAGTGGTAAGCCACCTAAACCGCCAACATAACGAGCGCCTAAGCTTTCTTGTAAGATAATGACCAGATTCTTAGGTTTGCCTTTATAGCTAGCGGTTTTATGAGCTAGGGTTGGTTTTGTCGGCTCAGTAAACATTGATGTCGGTGTTAAAGTGCTCGCTCTTACTGCATTAATAACTTCCTGATCTGACATTTTTCCGTAAAACTGTTCACTGGATTGATCATTGGCCATTTGCAGTGCGGCATAGATGACAGAGTAGGTGGAGTTAAGGGTTAAATCATTGAGCAAATGATCAGTAGAAAAAGCCATCATTGCAGGATTTATTGGTCGATGACCTAATGACGACCTTGCGCCAATGAACAGCATTAATATTAAAATAGATGTTGTGACTAGCTTTAACGTTTTCGTTGTTTTAAGCGGTGCGGCATAATGTGCGTTAAACAACACTATGCTTAGCTTTGTGGCAACAATCAGCGCTATTGAAGTTAATAAAATTTCAACTTTATAACCAGTCCAGAGCATAGAAAATACTTCCTTGGGATAAATTAAATATTCAATAAATAATCTATTAGGACGTAAGTCATATTCTAATATAAAGGTTGGTGTGAGTACTTCCATATAAACCAATATCATCATGATACTGACTAACCAAATGCGTAAAAACCATTTCAGTAGCTTTGTCCCCCTGCCAATAAATAGCACCACTGCGCTACACAGCGTAGGAATAATAAGTAAGTAACATAGCGTCGAGATATCGATTCGCAGACCGTTAGTGACGACTGTTAGCCAGTCATTAAAGGACGTTATACGGTCACTTTGCCACTGTAATAGCAGTATTCGGCTTAATGATAATAGGGTCAGTGCAAAAATAAAAAAGTAGCTTAGTAAGTTATAGTAAGTGAAACGCTTTGTGATGCTGCGGCTTAATGTTTGTGTTGAAGCCTTGGCTTGGGAGATTACAAATTCCACAGTATCACTCCCCACGTTACGCCTGCGAGAACAAAGCTAATGAGTACGGCGGCAGAGCCTAAATCTTTGGCTAAGCCTGACAACTGGTGATGTTCGTAACTTATGCGGTCAACAACAGCCTCAATGGCGGTATTAATTGTTTCGGCAAACAATACAAACAGTAAAGATAACGCCAAAGCAAGATGTTCGAATGGGGTTACAGGTAGCAGTACACTCACCGGCAGAAGGAAAAGTATCAGCAATAACTCTTGCTTAAACGCTGCTTCATTTTTTACCATCCAGCTTAAGCCATTGTAGGTATTAACAAATGCAGAAAGAATACGGTTGATTCCCTGCTTTTTTTCTTGATAATTAATTAACATGATTTACCCCTATGCTAGCCAATAGAGCGCTGTTGTTAGTAGGGAATTTTTGACGAAATGAAGATGTGCTTAATTCAGCTTGATATACACTAAAGTTAACTTGTGATACGAAGAATATGGCTTGGCGTAAGGGCAGTAAAAAAGCTAAATTAAAGCTTAAGGAAGAATAGCGTGCTGAAAATATGCGGTATTTATTGGGGGCGAAATGCTTTTTAACATGCACAAAATTAATTATTTTTAGTATCAAGTGAACCTCTTGCTAAAATAGGAATATCGACATTTAAGCCAATGAATTTCGATAGATTAGCAAGATGAAAGTGATTAAAAAGTAAGACCGTGTAAGCACTTTTGGGAGCTTGTAAGCATGTGTAAGAGTGACTTATATTTATGAACTTTTCTCAGTAAACTCTGTCCTGAAGTTAAAATGAGGTGGTCGTAATAAAATGAAAATACTAATTGTTGAAGATGATGCTGAAATATCGCGATTAACCGCGATGTATTTAGAGGCTGAAGGGTTTGAAAGTAAAATCATTAATGATGGTGGCGAAGCCTTGGTAGCGATAAAAGAATACCAGCCAGATTTAATCATTTTAGATTTAATGCTACCTGGATTGAGTGGCTTAGATATTTGCAAGCAAGCACGATTGTTCTATCGTGGTCCCATTTTAGTATTAACAGCCTGCGATGACGATGTTAGCGAAGTGAGCTTGTTAAAATTTGGGGCTGATGACTTTTTAAATAAACCCTTAAAGCCACATATATTGGTGGCTAGAATTGAAGCGTTAATAAGGCGTTCCAGCGTTTCAAATACTGAACCAGCAAAAATATCCTACGGTAAATTACATATCAACAAGGTTAATCGGGAAGTTTTTCTCAATGGCGAAGTGCTAACCTTGACGGATTCGGAATATGAAATGTTGCAGCTACTGAATAATAATATTGGCAATATTGTTTCTCGCGATGACTGTTGTCGAGCACTAAGAGGTATTGATTATGACTTTAATGATCGCTCGATAGATATGCGAATATCAGCACTTAGGAAGAAACTTAATGATGACAAAATGCCTTATAAAGTGATTACCACCATAAGAAATAAAGGTTATATGTTACTCAATGGTTAACTTTGCTCACAAAATTTCTCTATCTTTCTTTACTCGCCTGTACATCAGTATATTAGCGGCGATAATTTTCAGCTTTGCTTTAACACAATATGTTGTTGAAGATATGATGGAACAAGATGCTATTCATGATTTTGTTAGAGACTCCCAGCATATATATGCTGAAGTCAATCGGCAAATAACAACGAATAATGTTGAAAATCCGCAAACATACGCATTTATCCTGCCATTTATTGCCGACTTTGATGTCCGCTGGTTAGCGTTTGACAGTCCTGAAAGCATTTGCCAGCCATGTGATTATTTAGGAAAAATTCGTGGCGTTGAAGCGTTTGCATTAGGCGATGAAGGGAAGTTGCTCGGGCATATCATTATCGGCGTGCAGATGATCGAAGATCGGGTTCGGGAGATCGACGCTTTTCCTCAGTCGCTGGCGACGATGATCAAGCATTTGCTTTTATCTCATCACGGCCAATACGAGTTCGGTTCGCCGAAGCGGCCGAAATTTCTTGAAGCGGTGGTTCTTAACTTTATCGATGACCTCGATTCGAAGATAAATGGCATTCAGACCCATATCGATAAAGAACCGAACCGTGAAGGAAGTTGGACAAGTTATCATCGACTTTATGATCGGTATTTTTACAAGGGGAATGCCGTCGCTGAAGAAACTCCGCCGGCAACGCCTG